>OIEK01000026.1_pt1 | contig 139880 bp, 145 predicted proteins | sample 1581821 | NCBI WGS metagenome assembly OIEK01 (sample SAMN03281017, study PRJEB24777) | human gut metagenome | isolation source: fecal sample PR221 from 1 month old male Chinese infant, caesarean... | reverse complement strand
GGTACCGGCCATTCTTGATTATTCAATAAAACGATTGGTCGGCGTTGAACTTTTTTCTGGAAAAAGCGGCAATTGCTTTGAAGACCTTTGGCATAAAATTAAAACGCATTTAATTCTTCTAAATCCAGTTCTTCTTCTGCCGCAAACGCGACACAAACTTCTTGTTCTGAAAGCATAATTTCAATTTTCTTTAAAAATTGAAGTTGCCGCATTCCCGGTACGAAATAACCAGCCTTTGCAACACGAGAGGTTGTAATATCTAACTTATCACTAATGATTAGCGCTAGTGTCATTAACTCTTCCGAATCAAAGCCATTACTATGATTTTCTATAGAAGATAAAATTTCTTCTTGATAAGGCAAACAAATCTTTTGCTTACGAAAATATGCTTCTGCAAATTGTTTCCCACGAAGTGCATGTCCTGCTTTTCCTTGTAGCGCACCCACATCATGGAGCAGTGCCGCAATTTTTGCCGCCTCTAAATACTCCTCTGAAACAGCAAGTTGTTTCAAAATCATTTCCGTCATGGCTACGACATTGTTTACATGAAACCAATTATGGTATGCCCACCCAGCTTCTTCATCTTCCATTTGACCAATTGCATCATAAATTTGTCGAATTTCAGTATCTTGATGAATGCGTTCAAACAGCTTCATTTATTTTCTCCTTAAAATTAGTTACTGTTCCAAAAATTCTTTTAACTCTGCAGGATTTTTTTCGCTGTTTAAACCAACAATTAAACGAATCCGCGCTTTCGGTCCGTTTAAGCCACGAGCAAAAACAACCCCCATTTTTTTCAAGCCAACGCCACCACCAGCATAATCATAGATATCTTCAGCAATGCCATTGGAACAACGAGAAACTAAAACGACTGGAATCCCGTTGTCTAGCATCTTTTGTAATGCTGGGAGCGTTTCTGGCGGTAAATTGCCCGCACCTAGCGCTTCAATTACTAACCCATCCGTTTCTGGGGTGTTTAATAATTCAAACATCCGTTCACCCATCCCCGCATAGGCCTTCACTACGTGAACATTTCCTTTCACAGAAGAAACATCGCAAACTTCTTGTGGTAAGACCTCTTTCGCAAAAAAAGCACGTTCTTTCGCAATGGTTCCTATTGGTCCAAAAGTTGGCGTCCGAAACGTCGCTACGTTCGTTGTATGTGTTTTTGTCACATAACGCGCCGTATGAATTTCATCATTCATCACGACTAAAACACCTTTATCGTATGATTCGTCTGAACAAGCAGTCCAAATAGCACTGATGAAATTATACAAACCATCACTACCGATTTCGTTACTTGACCGCATTGCTCCTGTTAAAAACAATGGGGATTTTTTTCTCTAAGGTTATATCTAAAAAATTAAGCAGTTTCTTCTAATGTATCTGTTTCCATGCGTAATAACCACGCCATCAATTGGTTCAGAATAAGCTTTTTGAATCCGTTCTTTTAATTGAAACATCCGTTCTAAGGTCATGTGTGGTGAGGGAATATTAAAAATATCTTCGACAACTAAATGAACCTTGCCAGAAAATAATGCTTCTTGTTCCATCAACGGATTTTTTTCATTCGGGGCAACACTTCCTCCTGCTACTTTCGACATGGAAATGGTCCCACCTGTATGAAGGACTAAAATGGTCTTCATTTGTTTCCTCCTTTGTTTTCTTTATTTTTTAACCAAAATTGTTTCACTTGTTGAATGAGTTGTTCATTGGTGTTTGCCTTTCGATGCGCCAACCAATGCGGCGGAAAGAAACGCTGGACACTTGGTAATTCAAATCGTTCGTCTAATAACAACACAAAGCCTTTATCTTGCGCATCTCGAATGACACGTCCAGCCGCTTGCAAGACTTTATTCATGCCAGGAATTTGATACGCAAATTGAAACCCTTGCCCTCGCTCTTCTTGATAAAAAGTGCGAATCAGTTCTTGCTCCGGATTCATTTGTGGTAGCCCGACACTAACAATTATCGTACCAATCAATCGGGTACCTTTCAAGTCAATTCCTTCTGAAAATATACCACCTAAAACACAAAAACCGATGAAAGTTTCTTGAGGATTCTCTTTAAATTCAGCTAAAAATGCTTCTCGCTCTTTTTCGTTTAAGTCCGTTCCCTGAATTTGAGTTTTTACTTGCGGATAGCGTTGGCTAAATACTTGATAGACATCATCCATATAGGCATAAGAAGGGAAGAAAATTAAATAATTACCTGTTTTTGTTTCACTTAACTTCCCTAAAAGTTCACTAATCTGTGGATAACTTTTTTCACGGTTTTTATAGGTTGTTTGGAGATGACTACCAATCATCAACAATTGATTTTCTTCTGGAAAAGGATACGGAATCCGATAACGTAGGCTTTCTTCACCTCCACCAAGCACTTCTTGATAATAATTCAGAGGTGTTAAACTTGCCGAAAATAAGATACTCGCTTTCCCTTTATCTAATCGTTGTGACAATAAATAAGCCGGATCGACACAAAATTGTTTCACAACGCAGTCATAGTTTCGCAAAGAAATAGACGTATAAAAGCCGTTGTCGTAATACTCGCTGATTCGAAGATAACTTAAACAATCAAAATAAAAACTGAGAATCGACGCCAATTCCTCAATGTGTTGATTTTCTGGCAACCATTCTGCAATTACTTCTGTTAATCGATGTATCTGTTTAACTAATGAATCAATTGGCGCACGTTGGGCAAAAAAATCCGTGTCTTTTTCTTCACAGATTGCTTCAATATCATCAAACGTAGTTAAGACTTTTTGACAAGCTCTTTTTAATTGAATAGATTCTTTTTGCAATCTTTTTTGAATTTGCAAAACCGCATTCCTAGAAATAGCGGCCGAATACATCTCCCGTGAACGATTAACCAAATTATGGGTTTCATCCACTAAAAAAATATTCTCTTCTGCACTTTGGGGTTCTTCAAAGAAGCGCCGTAAATAAACCGTTGGATCAAATAGATAATTGTAATCGCCAATAATTAAATCACACCAAAGACTTGCATCTAGCGACAACTCGAATGGACACAATTGGTGCTTTTGTGCATACCGTTCAATAACCTCTCTCGTTAAATGATTTTCATGTTGCAATAAATCCCACAGTCCCTCATTTAAACGATCATAATAGCCGTCAGCAAACGGGCAATGTTCTGGTGTACAATTTCGTTCAGTTAAAAAACAAATTTTATCTTTTGCTGTTAACGTAATACTCTTAGTTTGCGCTTGTTTTTCGGACAGCGCTTTGACGGCATCTTCAGCCACTTGCCGCGTAATGGTCTTAGCTGTTAAATAAAAAATCCGTTCGCCTTCTTCTTCACCAATTGCTTTCATCGCTGGAAAAAGAGTGGACATTGTCTTGCCTGTTCCAGTTGGTGCTTCCACGAAGAGCCGCTGTTTACTAAGAATTGTTTTATAGACGGCTACCGCCAATTCTCGTTGCCCTTTGCGATACTCCCCGTAAGGAAAACTAAGATTTTTTAATGATTTATTTCTCAAAATACGCCACTCTTCTTTAAAAATTACCCACTGTTCATAGCGCTTCATCAAATCAGTAAAAAACTCCGCTAATGCAGCTTCTGTAAAATGGCGTTCTTGTCGTGTGATTTGTTTTGTGGTGGTCTGATAATAAGTGAGTTGCAGCGTTATTTCAGAAAGTTGTTCTTGTTGGCAATACATGTGACCATAACACATCGCTTGATACCAAAACAATTCGACCTTTTCTGGCGGCAATTCTTCAAACGCTGGCTCGGATGTTTTAATTTCATCAATGACCACTTGCCCAGTTTCTTTCACAAAAATGCCGTCTGCACGACCTTCTACACAATAATTATGGCCATTTAAAGGCACCTCAATTTTTAAAGATACTTCCTTTTGATAAAGGCTCCCCGCTTCCTTTTGCAACATTCGATGAAGGCGACTACCTTCTTGTGGTGTATGTTCACTCACATGGCGAGAATCGATACTTCCCCGCCTTAAAATAAATTCGACCACTTGACGCACCGCAATTTTTCTCGTTGATTTCACGTAATCCCACCTATCTGCCTCCCTATTATAGAACATACATTCGCTAAACAAAAGCAAAAAATCCAAAACGAACACAATCATGCGTTCATTCTGGATTTCTCTTTAGATTATCAACAATTAAAAACAACTTGTTTCTTCTAACTGTTTGGTTTCTTTTCCATTTGCTTTTGCCACGACCAATTGCGCCATTTGTTTAAACGAATTATTTAAACCAATGCCGCCCTTTTTGGGCATCTTCACAATCGGTACTTGCTGATAATAGTGACTAACTGCTGGATTTTCTTCTGCCATCGCTGCAATTGCAGGAATGCCTGCAGCATTAAACTTACAAGCTAGATGAGCGGCCATTTCTCCAAAATTAGGATAATGCATGGCAGGTCCGCAAAGAACCGCATTGGCATGAAACTTTTTTGCAAAGCCAATAAATTTCTTTGCTACCTCTTCCTCGTTTTCCAAATAATATTGGTCACCACAATAAAGTGTCGCAACAATTTCCGCTCCTTGCTTCTGTAAAAATGGTAGCAATGTTACCCCTGGACCTAAGGGAGCTTTTTTACCACTTGGTTTCAGCTGAGCTTGTTCATCACTGCCAAATCCTGCTAAACTGTGGTTTAAGACTAAAAGGATTTTTTTCATGCCTATTTCCTCCTTATTTATAAATCATCGAAGTCAAAGGAATCAAAATCAATTTCTTCACTCTCTTCTTCTTGTGCTTTCCATTCTTCACGTAAATATTGGTCATCCATAACTCGAATAAAAGGATAATAAATGAACATTCCTAGTACCAATAAGAGAGCTTGCAGAATTGATCCTTGCCAACCGCTGACTAAAAATCCTGAGATAATTGGTGGGGTCGTCCACGGCAATTGAATACCGTTCGTCAATGGAACTAAGCCCCAATCCATAGCAAAATAGGCAATAATAATATTAATTGCGGGTACTAATACAAATGGAATTAAAAGGATTGGATTTAAAACAATTGGCAACCCAAAAATGATTGGTTCGTTAATCCCAAAAACACCAGGAATTAGTGAAAGTTGCGAAAGCTTTTTAATTCGTTGACTTTTACAGAATAAGACCATCACAATGATTAATGAGAGTGTGGAACCGGCGCCACCAAATGTTGCAAACATATCTTGAAATTGTCCAGTGATGATGTTGGGAATTTCATGACCGTCTTTAAATGCTTGTAAATTTTCAACAGACAATGCCCGCAAAACAGGATTAAAGACTGCGCCAACCACGCTACCTCCGTTAATGCCAAAGAACCAAAAGAAGTGTAAAAATAAATAAGCAATGCTCATCGCACCTAAGGTATTACCAAGACTCAATAAGGGCGTTTGTAGAAATTCAAAAATAACATCTTGTAAATTACCATAAGGAGTTAAAGCAGCCAGCCAATTGACTAAAAACATGAGAGTAACAACTAAAAAACTCGGAATCAGGGCCTCAAAAGACTTAACAACTGTTGGTGGCACTCCTTCTGGCATTTTTATTGTCCACCCTTTACGAACAATGGCCACAAATAAACGAGTCGCAATTAATGCGACAATCATTCCTAAAAACAAGCCACTGGAACCCATCCATTTTAAAGGTAAACTAGTAACTTCATAAACCTTTGAACTATTTTCCGGTGTAAATAATGTTTGATAAGGCGTTACAATAAAAAATGAAACCAATGCGATAATTCCTGCTTGCATTGCATCCACATTGAATTGTTTTCCTAAACTATAGGCAATACCGACAACGGCCAGAATAGTCATTACATCAAAACTAGCACTAGCTGGAACAGACATCATTGTCGCCCAGTCTTTACCAAGCAAATGAGACATCCAAGTATCCCATTGTGGCAAAGGAAAATTAGCAATTAATAAGAAGACCGAACCAACAATCAACAAGGGCGTTGATAAAAGGAAGCCATCACGAATCGCTACTAAATACTTATTTTCTCCTATCACTTTTGCCAAAGGGGTCAATACGCGCTCTAACCAATCCAAAAATTTTTGCACGGTCGTCACTCCTATCTATTATTTTTTATTTTGCTTAATTAACCGCAGCGCTTCTTTCAATGCTTTTTCGCCATCCATCATGCCATAAATTTCTGGCGCAATTGCAGCGACAGGAATCCCTTGAGGAGCAAATTGTTCTTTTGTTTTTTCTAATAAAAAACGGACTTGTGGTCCTAATAAAATAGCAACAGGCTTCTCTGCTTCAACCACTTCTTGTGCTCTTGCAATAGGAAAAGCAGTAATCATTAAAGGCATTTGATGTTTTTCCACCACTTCCATCATTTTATTAACCATAATACTTGTAGACATTCCTGCATCACAAAAAAGATAAATTTGTTTTTTACTCATGTTCCTTCACTCTCCTCATTTATTCAATTGGTGCTTTGATTCTTTTTTCATAGGCTGCTAACCATTCTTGTGAAATCGGCTGAATCTCTGTGGTATGATTCTTGCCTGGATTTGCAATATAGATTTCTGGTTGCTGCATATCAGTACCAACCGTAAAAGTAAATTCCACATTCGTAGCTACGCCCCAGTCTCCCTGTTTGTTCATGGCCACTAGTGAAAAAGCTCCTGCTTTCCCATAACGTTGGGTCAATTTTTCATGAAAAGCATAGACGGCTTGATCACATGCTTGTTGTGGCGAGCACCCTTCCCCCATTAAACGGACGATTTCATAAGAAAGACAGCCTTTCATTAAATCTTCACCTAATCCTGTAGCCGCAGCACCACCAATTTCGCTATCAACATAAAAACCAGAACCTGACAGTGGTGAATCACCAACACGTCCTGCTTTTTTCATGAAGAGTCCCGAACTGGAAGTGCCAGCTGCCATTGATCCTGTTTGGTCTAACGTAATAGCGCCGACGGTATCATGCCCATCATAGGGGTTCAACTGATTTTCCTGAATTTCTTTTAAACGCTTTTGCCACCATTGATTAGCGCGTTCTGTCAACATATTCTTTCTTTCAAAACCGTGCAACATTGAATATTTCGTTGCACCTGCGCCAACACGAAAACTATTAAACTTCTCTTTACTTAATGCTTTAGCCACTGAAATCGGATTTTTAACATCTGTAATTCCTGCCACAGCACCAATTGCAAATGTGTCTCCATCCATATAGGCAGCATCCATTTCTAAAATCCCTTCCTCATTAGGTAAACCGCCGTAGCCCACTGACTTATAAAAAGGATAGTCTTCTACTTCTTTAATTAATTGTTCCACGGCCGTGCCTGCAGCACCTCCTTGTTGTAATTCTTCTGCAGCTTTTAGTAACCCATCATGTGCCATCCGCCATGTCGCAATTGCACCCCAAGTCATTTTCCATCCGCCCTTTCGTTAACGCTTACATTTCTCCACCATTATAAACTAGTATATACTGTTTTGTATATACTGAAAATGAAATTTTATACAGAAAAATAGAAGATACACGTATGCGACCTCTACGAAACACATTGGCTTCTTCTCATACGTGTATCTTCTATTGGTTTTATGCTTCTGTTAATGCAATCATCGCTTGCATATAGATTTCCAGATTAAGCAGTAAATCTTTTTCATCCATATATTCATCTTGATTATGCGCAATGCCTTTTTGACCAGGAAATGATGGACCAAAAGCAACGATATTCGGCATAAAACGAGCATACGTAGCACCTGTAGTTGTGACTGGCGTCCCATCTAAGCCAGTAATTTGTTCATAAACCTTGGTTAATTTTTGAACATTGCGCTCATCTTTTGGAAACAGCGTACTAGGGAGGAGGCGGATGACGGTCACTTCACTTTCTGGAAATAGTGCCTTCGTTAGCTGCGTGGTTACTTCGTTTTCTGTAATAGAAACAGGATAACGCACGGCCAATGATAACACCAATTGCTGTCCTCGTTTTTCCAACGCATAGGGCGTTAAAATCAATTGCCCACTATCCTGATCCTTAAAGTCCAGAGCTACTCCTTCGCCATAGTGCTTTTCGTGAAAACTAGCGGTTAACCAGTCGAAATACTGTAATAAAATTCCTTTGACTAACTGTCCCTCGCTAATTTTCTGTGCCAATAAAGTAATCGCGTTCTTGCCTAGTTCTGGCGCATTGGAAGGAGCACGTTTTCCCGTGATTGCTGTTGTTTTTCCCGCAATCACCACACTTAATTGATCAGGTACGTGGTCTTTTGCTTGATCACCTATAATCTGACCAATTTGTTCACTTGAATCATCTGGGATGGTCGTTGTGATCTCATAATTAACAATCCCTCGCTCCCCATAAACTACTGGATATTTACAATCTGGAGTAAATCCAAAAACGGGTGCGTTTTCCTTCTCTAAATATAAGGGGATATCTCCACTCCCACTTTCTTCATCCGTGCCAAACATTAAGCGAATGGTTTTCTTTGGTTGGTAACCAAGTTCTTTCAGTAATTTCATTCCATACAGGCAAGCCAAGATAGGACCTTTATTATCTAGAATTCCTCTACCATACAAACGTTGATTTTTTTTCGTTAATTGAAAGGGTGGCACTGACCAGCCAGAACCTTCTGGTACTACGTCTAAATGACCAATAATCCCCAGATATTCTTCCGCTGTTCCCCATTGCGCATAGCCAACTGCGTCATTGACAATCTCAGTTTGAAAGCCATAACGCTCTGCAAGTTTCAACGTTTCTTCCAAGGCTCTTTTCGGTCCTTCGCCAAAAGGTGCCTCTTTTTTAGGCGACCCTTTCACACTTCGAATCGCGATAATTTTGTTTAAGTCTTCATAAAATAAATCTTTTTGAGCGGCTATTTCTTCTTTGATCTTCATTCGTTCCAAGAACCTCCTAGCTCCACTTGGTTGTTTTCAGACGGGCTATAGCGGGTCAGTGTGTTTTTAAACGTGTACCGATCTGCTCGATATAAAGAGACATCATATAAAATAGGAGTTGCATCAAGCGCATAAGTGATAGAGTGGACTTGTAAAAGTGGTTGGCCCACAGGAACATTCAATAATTCTGAAATTTCCGCTTCAACTAAGATTGCTTCAATTTCTTGATGCGAATAAGCAATCTCGACGTTCTTCTCGATTAAGCAGAAAAGAGAGCCCTCGAAGTCTTGCTTCGTATGGCCTTGTACGTATGCCTGTGGCAAATAAATTTTTTCAACTGTCATTGGCTCGCCGTCTAACATTCGGCGGCGAATCAGTTCATAAATTGCCTCATTTTTGCCCACTTGGAGCGCCTCCCGAATTTTTTCAGCGGGATGTACTACTTCTTCAAAGGAAATGACTTCTGTCTGGCTTTTTTTCCCGTAAGCTTTGGCTGCCTCAGTAAAACCTTGTAAGCCAGCGCGACCACTTTGAATTTTCGCTTGCGACATCACATAACTACCTTTACCATGTCGTTTTACCAAAATATTTTTGCGGATCAAATCATCAATCGCTTTACGGATGGTCAAGCGACTGCAGTTATATTCTTTAGCTAAATCATATTCTGAAGGTAATTTTTGTGCACTTACATACAGACCGTCTCTAATCTTCTTTTCAATTTCTGCAGAAATTTGCTTAAATTTGGGTGCATTTTCTGTCATTTCATCGCCTATCTTTCTTCAAAAAAATAAATTCTCTAGTATATACCACACTGTCTATACTAAATCAATTTTTAAGAAACCGCAATCATTTGTTGCGTTTCTTAAAAATCAAAAAAGAAAGCGAGCCACAAGTCGGTTGGACTTGTGGCTCGCTTTTTTAGGAAAAAATATGTTATTTCCCTTTCATCCGTTCTTTGCCTTCTTGACACATATAGAGTAGCGGACAGGCTTCACATTTAGGCGCTCTTGCTAGGCAGTGATAACGCCCAAAGAAAATCATGGTATGGTGCGTTTTCACCCAGAGTTCTTTTGGAACTTTACGCATTAAGGTCTGCTCAACTTCAGTAACATTCGCATTTAGCTTACAAATTCTAAGGCGCTTGGACACTCGTTCCACGTGTGTATCTACTGCAAAAGCCGGTTCACCAAAAGCATCTCCCATTACTACATTGGCTGTTTTTCTCCCCACGCCAGGTAAACTGACCAGTTCATCTCTGGTTTGCGGAACTTCTCCATTGAAACGTTCTAAAAGTTGTTGTGCGCACGCTTTAATATTTTTTGCTTTATTGCGATATAAGCCAATGGTTTTTATTTTAGCAATAATCTCCTCCACCGGCGCAGCTGCTAAAGCTTCTGGTGTTGGAAAAGCTGCGAATAAACCAGGAGTCGCTTTATTTACCGATACATCGGTTGCTTGCGCACTTAAAATCACAGCAATTAATAATTCAAAAGGATTCTTATGTTTTAATTCACATTCTGCATTTGGAAACATCTCATACATAATTTCAATAGCTTCCATTGTTTTCTCTTTTGATAGCATGGCCCACCTCCTTTTTATTCACTGTCTTCTGGATTTAACCAATTGTGTAATGTAACCTTTGGCAACGATTCTTGTGTCTGACCTTGTTGTTCAATCTCATTTTGAATCATAGAATCTTTTCGTTTTTTCTGATCAGCAGCAACTTGTTCTTTGGTGGTAATATTTTTACGCTCCCACGCAAGTAAAATACGATCAATATATTTCAAACTATACGCCTGATTTAAAACAGCTTCTCGCAACGCTAACCGGATTAATTCAGGGGAATAATGGTCCGTGTTCAACCACTGACCAATCATTTCTAATTCAATTGGTGAAAGTGGACGTCCGAATTCTTTTTCAAAGCCTTGGTAAAGCTGTTTAATTTCATCTTCGTGGTTTGCGACAACTTGTTTTTCTTTGCTCGTTTGTAAAAATAATTGAATCTTTTGAAAAACAGGCAGTAAATCATACGTATCCATCATTTGACCTTTTTGGTTTTGTTGTGTTTCAATTCGAATAAATCCGCGAGAAACCAATTGATTTAACAACTTATAAATCGTATCTGGCGTTTTACCCATCGTCTCTGCAATCGCCATTAAGTCTGGAAATAAATCGCCTGCATTTTGCGAACGAAAAAGTTGCAGTAAAAAGAGAAATTCATCATCTTTCAAACCAATTTTTTGGTAATGATCAAATAGTAAGTTTGAGATTGTTGTTTCACCAGCTTCTAAATATTCACGAATTGATAACATTGTTGTTGTCCACTTCCCCTTGCTTGTTTCACTTATTGCACTTGATAAACATCAAAATAAATAGCTTTCATATAATCAATTAAATAACTAGGATTCAATTCTTCTCCCGTTGCATCATAAATTAATTGATTTGGTTTACGTGAAGCGCCGTACTGATGAATATGTTGTGTTAACCATTTACGGATATCAGAATAATCCTCCGAAGCTAAAATTTCATCAACAGATAATTCTTGTTTCATTGCGTGAAATAGTTGCGCGGCGTACATATAACCCAAGGCATAAGATGGGAAATAACCAAAGCTACCTCCAGACCAATGAACATCTTGAAGGACACCTTCTAAATCATTTTCAGGTGATACGCCTAAGTACTCTTGGTATTTTTCGTTCCACACTTTTGGCAAATCAGCGACTTCCAAAGAACCATTAAATAACATTTTTTCAATTTCATAACGAATAATGATATGCAAAGGATAGGTGAGACTATCGGAATCAATCCGAATCAAACTTGCTTTCATTTCTTTTAAAGAAGCATAGAAATCTTCAAAAGCAATATCATCAAAAGTACCTTCTGCGCAGTCTTGGAAAAACGGGTATTGTTTTTGCCAAAAAGCCCGGTTGCTACCAATGATAATTTCATTAAAGAGCGATTGTGATTCGTGAATCCCCATAGAGGCACCTTCGCTTAGCGGCGTAAAGTCAAATTTAGGATCAAAATTTTGTTCATACATCCCATGACCCGCTTCATGAATCACACCAAATGTTGCCATTGAGAAATTATTTTCTTCCCAGCGCGTAGTAATCCGCGCATCATTTCGATTTAGAGCTGTCATAAAAGGATGAACTGTATCATCTAATCGGCCTTTTGAAAAATCATAGCCTAATTGTTCAACCACACCAATCACAAAACGGCGTTGTTGTTCTTTGGTCATTTTTCTAGATAAAAAGTCAGTTCTAGGCGGCGTACCTTTTTCCGCTAAAACGGTCCGAATTTCTTGAATCCCTTGTTTTACTTGGTCGAATACTTGGTCTAGCTTCTCAACCGTCATCCCTGGTTCAAATTGATTTAATAACACATCGTACGGTGTTTTTTCTTCTTTTTGCCAATAAGGAATGAACTCTTTTTGGAACGCAACGACCTTCGTTAAGGTTTCTTCTAACAAGCCGAAATCTTGTGCAGCGCGTGCTTTTAGCCAATCTGTATGTGCTTGGTTTAATACTTTAACATATTCTTGCATACGTTCAGCTGGAACATTTTTATTCAAAGCATATTCTTCTTTTACTTTTTCAAAAACCAGTTTCCCTAATTCAGATAATTCTTCAGGGCGTGTCTCAAAATAGGCCAATGCTTCTTGAATAACTGGGCCAATACTTCGTTCAAAATATAATCCGGTTAAATACCCTTCTACTTCTCCTCGAAAAGGACTACTTTTTTCTGGCATCCCAGTTGATGAATCCCAGTCTAATAATGTCAAGGCATTTTTTAGTAATTGAATTTCTTTCACTTCTTGTAAAAATACAGCTTCCTTCATTTTTTTACACCAGCTTTCTTAGTCTTCCCTTGGTTTTCTTGGTGGGCGTGTTCCCCAGTATTGGAATAAATCTGTTCGTAAGGCTCCGTTGTAAAGCTTCCGTTTTTTAGTAGCTTTGGCACCATAATATTCTTCAAAAGCAAGATCACTCGTCAGTATATACTTGCTCCAAGTAGTTAACGGACGGAAAACATGGCCCATTTCTTTATACAAACGGCGAACACTTTCCTCTTCTCCTAAACGCTCACCATAAGGCGGGTTAGCTACCATTACACCATATTCCTTCTCGGTTGTAAAATCTTTTAAGGCCAATTGTTTAAAGGTAATTGAATCACCTAAACCAACTTCCTCAGCATTCGCTCGTGCGACTTCAATCATTCGCCCATCAACATCTGAACCACAGATATCTAATTCAACATCGTAGTCTGCCTTTGCCTCGGCTTCGTTACGTACTTTTTCAAAAATTGCTGGATCAACCCAATCCCATGTTTCACAAGTAAAACTACGATTAAAGCCAGGAGCAATGTTATGGCCAATTAATGCTGCTTCAATACAAATCGTTCCAGAACCACAAACTGGATCATAAAAAGGACGATCTTTGCGCCAATTGGTCAACATCACTAAAGCAGCTGCCATGTTTTCCTTAAGAGGTGCGCCCCCCTTTTCAATGCGATAGCCTCGTTTAAATAAACTTGGCCCAGTCGTGTCCAACGTCAACGTCACTTTATCTTTTAGAAGAGCCACTTCTAATTTAAACAAAGCTCCTGTTTCGGTTAAAGGCACCGTCGCTGGACGATGGTAAACTTCTCTTAAACGGTTAACAATGGCTTTTTTGGTGATGGCTTGGCAATCAGGAACACTATACAATTTTGACTTAATTGATTTACCTGCAACTGGAAATTCTGCATCTAAAGGCAAATAATCTTCCCAAGGAAGTGCTTTAACTTTTTCAAATAATTCATCAAAACTATAGGCGTTAAATTCGCCAACGACGATTTTAATCCGATCTGCTGTCCGTAGCCATAAATTGGCAGTAGCAATTGTTTCAACAGTGCCTTCAAAGACGGCCCGGCCATTTTCTACTTCACAGGGAATCCCTAAATCACGCAATTCTTTTCCAACTAATGCTTCTAAGCCACTAGCAGCCGTTGCAACAAGTTTGAATGTTTTTTCTTTCGTCATAAAAACTCCTTCTTGACTCTTTTTTATTGTCTGGAGCTAACAGTCCTGCCGACTACTGCTCCGCTTGTTTTTTATAATTGTCCGCTTTCTCTGAACTAAACGGTCCTGTCCCGGCCTCTTTAGAACAGACAGCTTACTACTTTTATCTCAGTTTCTTTATTTTAACATTTTTTTATTCTTTTCGTAAAAAAAGCCTTCACAACTACGTTGGAAGGTCTTCCTGAATTACTTGTAATTTTCTATAAGCCATGTTCTGTATCACCAATTCTTCAGGAAAAATTGGTGACGGTCATCATCTATCTGCAGAGTAAACTCTGCCTCTTCTACTCGTTCATTTCCTTTAGAAGAGCGCCCCTACCATTGTTTGGGTTGCTCGCTCGAGGGGTTTACCGCGTTCCACCGATGGAGTTTCCCACATCGCTTCGTCACTGTGGCACTTTCAAGGATACTTTGACATAGTCGAAACCTTAGTCATTTTTCCTGCCGTTACTCTAAAAGAGTACCTTAGCTTATGATTTCGCTAAGCACGAACACTACAAGCATCTCAGCTTGTGCGAGCATGGACTTTCCTCAGCTTGCAAAAGCAAACCGCGATCACCCGAAAATTACAAATCTGTTTAAACGAACAGCAAAAATTTACACACTACAACAAGTGTCCGCTATTCTAACAAATGCTTTTTGTTCCTCGTGAAAACTTGACTTAAATTGTCTTGTTAAAATTGACGTGTTTGTGCATTATCAACATCATGGTTCGCTGGTTCTGCAGTCATTGACGGTGCGGAAGGCGTTACAGGTGTTGAAGGTGTTTCATCTAACTTTTTACCAAAAACTTCACGCTCTAAGTTTGATAAACGTTTTAAAATATCAAAGTTGGTCACTGCTGCACTTTTTGGTACTTCTTGAGCAACACGAGGCGTTGGTTGGGCTTTTGATAATTGGTCTAATTTTGCCATTAAGCGGCTGTTTTCTTCTTGCAAGCTTAATAATTCTTTATTATAAGCTTCGTAGTCTTTAATAACATTGTCTAAAAATTCGTCTACTTCAATTGGGTCATACCCGTTCATCATTTTCGTTTTAAATTCTTTTTGTAAAATGTCTTTAGGACTATATACTAAATTTGCCATGTTTACACCTCATTTGTTTATTTACGATAGAAAATTTCATAGTTCCACAAATACTATTGTAACGAAAAATAGCTAGAAAATCAAACAGATTCTCTAATCAATCACCGAGTTTTGTAAATCATCCATTGTAATTAAGCGAATATCATAGGGTTCTCGTTCCGAAAAATGTTGTGCATCCTTTAAAAAATACTCCGTTTTGCCAGAGTACTCTTTGTCATAAATAAGTAAGCTGCCTCCAGAATGTTCCAAAAGAAATTTTGTATGCATTTTTAATTGTGCTGGCGATTGATAGGGCTGGTGACTTACTGAGTTGATATAATCAGCCAAACTTTCCGCTTTCGATAACAGTTCTCGATTTTGTTCATTCCAATTATTGCCAAAGTCTTTAAATGGATAAAGCAAACCTAGCTGAACTTCTGGATATTCCATTTTTAATTCCCCAACTACTTCAGCTGTCCAAAGTTCAACACCTAAATTGCCAGAAATCAAAATCCATTCTACTCCCGCTTCAATATAACTGGCTAACTCTTTTTTTAAGACATTTTTAATAACTGTGATTTTCGGGTCTTTTCCTTGAAATATCCCCAATTCAAAGCTGCGATAACCGGTGACATAGAGGGTTTTTATCATTTCCATAAGTCATCCCTTTTCTTTCAGGTCTTTTTTTTGGTATAATACAGGCTAGGAGTGTGATAAACGTGACGTTCCATTATCCTAACGGAATACCTTATAATCATCATGAAGCACAATCACCAAAAAAACAAGTAAAAAAGAAACGCCCCGTTGAATTTGGTAATCGTGGGATGGATTTCGAAGAAGCGATCAATCAAAGCAATCAATATTATCTATTGAATAAGCAAGCAGTCGTTCATAAGAAACCCACTCCTGTTCAAATTGTTAAAGTAGATTACCCCAAACGAAGTGCGGCTGTTATTAAGGAGGCCTACTTTAGACAAGCTTCAACGACTGATTATAACGGTGTATATCAAGGCCGTTACATAGATTTTGAAGCGAAAGAAACGAAAAATACCACGTCCTTTCCCTTTAAAAATTTTCATCAACATCAAATTGATCATATGGAACAATGTATAGCACAACAAGGGATTTGTTTTGTGCTATTATGGTTTTCAAGCTTAAAACGCTGCTTCTTTTTTAGTGGTGAAAATCTAATAACGCATTGGAAAAACCAAGCAGTTACTGGAAAAAAATCTATGCCGCTTGCACTCATCGAGAAAGAAGGAATTGAATTATCTTTTGGAATCGCACCGCGAATCCCTTATCTCGACGCAGTGGAACAATATATTCAGACACACTAGATTCATAAAGTTTTGAAAGTATAACAAAGGAGTTGCTATTTATGCCAACCGCAAATTCAGGCTCGCGAGCTGCTAGACATGCATCCAACACCTCATCGAAGTCGAGTTACAAGAAAAAGACACAACCGCCGAAAAAGAAAAAACGGCTTGTTTTAAAAATCTTTCTTGGCTTACTTATCGCTGGGATGGTCGCTTTTTTAGCAGGCGTTGGTCTTTTTTGGTTCTATGCACGACAAGCCCCAAAATTAGAAGATGACAAACTGAATGCGACAGTTTCATCGAAGCTTTACGATATTAATAATGAAATTTTTGAGGATTTAGGCGCAGAAAAGCGTGAATTAATTCAACCAAATGATGTGCCTCAATTATTAAAAGATGCCATTGTTTCTGTCGAAGACCGTCGTTTCTATAAACACATTGGTGTGGATCCGATTCGGATTATCGGTTCTGCTCTTTCAAATGTCAAAAATGGTGGATTACAAGGCGGAAGTACCTTAACCCAACAATTAATTAAATTGTCCTACTTCTCTACAAAAGAATCTGACCAAACCTTGAAACGGAAAGCACAAGAAGCATGGATGGCTGTTCGTTTAGAACGTGAAAAATCAAAAGAAGAAATTTTAACTTACTACATTAACAAAGTCTACATGGCGAATGGTTTCTATGGAATGGAAACAGCGGCTGAAAATTATTATGGTAAACATTTATCTGAACTTGATTTACCACAAACGGCCCTACTGGCAGGAATGCCACAAGCGCCAAACTCATACGATCCCTATACAAAACCAGATACTGCTAAAGAACGCCGGGATGTTGTACTCTACACAATGTACGACAATAAAAAAATCTCGAAAGCAGAGTACGAAAAAGCCAAAGCTACCCCAATCGATGAAGGCTTAGTGCCATTAAAAGCCAGTGATGACAATCGAAAAGTCGTAGATAATTACGTCAAAGAAGTAATCAATGAAGTGAAAGCAAAAACTGGTAAAAATGTTTACACAGACGGACTAGATATCTACACAAACTTAGATATGAATGCCCAAAAACAACTTTACGATATTGTCAACAGTGATCAATACGTTGCGTTTCCAGATGATAAAATGCAAGTGGCTTCAACCGTTATTGATGTTGCCTCTGGACAAGTCCGAGCACAAATTGGTGGTCGTCACATTCCTGATGATGTGCAATTAGGAAACAATTTAGCTGTTAACACCCAACGTGATGTTGGTTCAACCGTGAAACCAATCATGGATTATGGTCCCGCAATTGAGAATTTAAATTATTCGACAGGTCGCCTCATGGTGGATAAACCAACGAAATATCCTGGTACCGACATTGATGTCTTCAACTCTGATTTAACATATCAAGGCGTCATTACTATGCGCCGTGCGATTATGGGTTCTCGTAACACAACCGCGGTCCAGACGTTTGATGAAGTTGGTAAAGAAAACATCATGCCTTTCATTAAAGGACTAGGAATTGACTATAAAAACTTAGAAGCCTCGAATGCCATTTCAAGTAACACAAGCGATGTAGATGGCGATAAATATGGAATTTCCTCATTGAAGTTAGCAGCAGCTTATGCGGCTTTCGCCAATAACGGGATATACAACAAACCGTATTACGTAAACAAAGTCGTTTTCAATGATGGAACTAGCGTTGATTATCAACCTGATGGCAAACGTGCAATGAAAGACTCTACCGCCTATATGATGACGGATATGTTAAAAGATGTTTTAAACGGCGGAACAGGATTTAACGGCGCCATTCCAGGCTTAATCCAAGCGGCCAAAACAGGGACTTCTAACTATACTGATGAAGATTTAGCGCGAATGGGCACAACAGAAAAAGGAATTGCCCCGGATAGTACCTTTGTTGGTTATACAACACACTATGCCGTTTCTGTTTGGACTGGATACAATGATCGAAATACACCAATCTATCAAGAATACTATGGGATTGCCTCGGATGTTTATCGTGAAATAATGAGTTACTTGTCTCAAAATGTTTCAAACGATGACTGGGTGCAGCCAGACAGTGTTGTGCGGGTAGGTAATGAATTATACGTGAAAGATGCCTATGAGGTACCAAATGTACAAGTTTTACCAAGTACTACCTCTTCAGCACCACAGCCGGAATCTAGCAGTACGGTGGAATCCTCTTCCACAAAAGAAGCGGAAAGTTCATCAAGTTCTAGTTCAGAAAGTGCGCCTTCTTCCTCTGAAGCGCCACCCTCAACCGAACAACCGGCAAGCTCTTCCTCAGCAGAGCAACCGGCAACATCGGAACAACCACCTGAACCATCAAGTTCTAGTTCACAAGAACCGCCGCAACCACCTGAAAGTAGTTCTAAACCAGATGAAAATAAAGCAGCATAAAAAGTACGGGGCTCACCATGAGCCCCGTACTTTTTTAGATTAAAAATGGACGAAGTGAACTGAATCACTTCGTCCATTTTTGCTTATTTACTTTCTTTATTTGCCAAAGCTGCACCAACAAATCCTTTGATTAAGCGTTGTGGGCGATTTGGACGAGAAATTAATTCTGGGTGGAATTGACAAGCCACAAAGAATTGTTTTTCAGGAATTTCAACAATCTCAACTAAACGATTATCTGGTGAAACTCCAGAGAAAACTAAGCCATTTTCTTCAAATAATTGACGATATTTGTTGTTAAATTCATAACGATGACGGTGACGTTCTTGGACAACATCTTCATTTCCGTATGCTGCCGCAGTTTTCGTTCCTTTTTTCAATTTACATGGATATAAACCTAAACGTAGTGTGCCACCTAAATTCTCGATGTTTTCTTGATCTGCCATTAAATCAATAATGTTATTTGTCACGTCAGGATTAGTTTCTGCAGAACCAGCATCTTCTAAGCCCACAACGTTACGACCAAATTCTACACAGGCCATTTGCATACCTAAACAAATACCAAGGAATGGTACGTCATTTTCGCGAGCAAAACGAATCGCTTCAATTTTTCCTTCAATTCCACGATCACCAAAACCACCAGGAACCAAAATACCATCTGCTGAACCAATTCTTTCAGCGACATTTTCAGCAGTTAATTCTTGTGAATCAACCCAATCAATTTCGATATCTGAATCAAAATCAAACCCAGCATGTTTTAATGCTTCTACAACAGAAATATAGGCATCTGGTAATTCAACATATTTACCAACCAGCGCAATTTTTGTTTTCTTTTTCAAGTTAAGAACTTTTTCTTCTAATGCACGCCACTCAGTCATGTCTGCAGCCGGTGCATCCAATTTTAAATGATCACAAACAATTTGATCCATGTTTTGTGCTTGAAGTGCTAATGGAATGGAGTACAATGTTTCAACATCACGAGATTCAATTACCGCTTCCGGATTAACATCACAGAATTGTGCTAATTTGTTTTTAGTGTTTTGAGAAACAGGTAATTCTGTACGGACCACTAAAATATTTGGTTGAATCCCTAAACTTCTTAATTCTTTGACACTATGTTGTGTTGGTTTAGTTTTCATTTCACCAGCCGCTTTTAAGTAAGGAATCAAGGTTGTATGGATGTACATTACGTTGTCACTACCCATATCAGCTTTCATTTGACGCAATGCTTCTAGGAAAGGTAATGATTCGATGTCGCCGACAGTACCACCTACTTCTGTGATAATCACATCGGCATCCGTCATTTTCGCTGCACGCATGAATTTTTTCTTTGATTTCATTGGTAATGTGTGGAATAACTTGCACTGTTGCACCTAAGTATTCCCCTTTACGTTCTTTACGTAAGACTTCTGAATAAATTTTCCCAGTGGTTACGTTTGAGTATTTATTTAAGTTAATATCAATAAAACGTTCATAGTGACCTAAGTCCAAATCTGTTTCGGCACCATCATCTGTGACAAAAACCTCTCCATGTTGGTAAGGACTCATTGTCCCCGGATCCACATTAATATATGGATCGAATTTTTGAATCGTAACTTTTAATCCACGATTTTTTAATAATCGTCCTAAAGATGCTGCGACAATCCCTTTTCCAATAGAAGAAACCACGCCACCTGTAACAAAGATGTATTTTGTCATAATAGTTAAAAACCCTTTCTTTGATAATATTTTGTAGAGAGAAGTAAAACAACTTTGAGACTCTTACGTTTCTCCAAATAAAAAAGAAACAAAAATAGAAAAGCTCCCTATCCATTACGAATAGGGAGCTTGTAAGTTCGTTCAAACTTCTGACCTTCTTAAAGGTGCCCAAGTAGTATAATACAAGCAAACGGACATCAGGTCAAGTACTTCTATTCAAGAAAATAATTTTTTCTATTTTCTCATTTTTCTTAAGCATTCAACTAAAAAGCTTGACTCCTTCTTAGGAATCAAGCTTTTTGGTTTCTTACTCTTCAGAATATTCGTCATCAAAATCGTCTTCATCTTCAACATCATCGTCATCAATGATCGTTAAATCTTCTTCGATTTGCGGAATGTCTTCTTCATCATCGTCTGAATCTGCACCAATCTCTTGTAAGTCAGAGTTGTATGCTTTGATTTCTTCATCTTCATCTTCTTCATCATCGTACAAGATGTCTTCTTCATCATCATTTGTTAATTCAGCATCTTCTGGATCGTCATCGTTATAGTCAATTACATCTTCATCGTTTGGATTAGTGATGAAGGCATTTACTTTTTTACGTTTTCTACGACGTGGTGCATCTTCTTCGTCTTCTTCCAAACCATGTGTAACTTCTTCATCGATTGAATCGATTGGATACCATGAACGTAAGCCCCAACGATTGTCTCCCAATGAGATAAAGCTACCGTCGATGTTTAAATCTGTATAAAATTGTGCTAATTGGTCACGAATTTCACTATCAGACTTGCCAAGATAATTTTGGATTTGGTTAACTAAATCAGAAAAATCCATTACATCTGCATGTTGTTCTAAAATAGCGTGTGCTACTTCAATCATGGATAATTCTTTTTGTTTAACCCTTCAAATACATTAATTTCCAAGAGGTACACGTCCTTTCACAGTCTACTCCTTATCATACAAAAACATTGAAAAAAATCATTCTATTCTGCAATATTTATGCAGTAAATTCTAATTCTAAATGATATTCTCCGATTCGCTCTGTTTGAGAGTATAAATCATAATCAACTAAAATCTTACCAGACATTGGTTGATCTTTTAAACTAACACGCAAATTATGTGTAAACGTACTAATCTGTAGCAAGCCATAAGGGGTTCGATAACTTGTATCTAATTTTTCCTGATAGCCAAATCTTAAACGCATCCGTAATTCGCCGGCACGAATCAGCTGAACATGCCCGTCTGGTTCAATTTTAATGGTTACGGGGGTTGGTTCTGTATCCTCTAATAATTCTTCTTTGTAACGAATGTATAATGTATCACCCATTTTTACTAATTGACCTTCTAAGTCAAAGAAAAAATCTTTTTTGTTCGTTGCCTTGTTGGACAATCGTTTTTAGTTGAATCGATACAGGAACGCCTGTTGATAAATCCATAATGGTCACTCCTTTTCCAAAATATAACTTTCTTATTGTTGACTTTTTCAATATATTTGTCAACTAAAGTCAATTTTTCCTTGTTTATGTACCTTTTCTTATTGTATAAGCTCTTTTCACGGGTTGCAAGCATTTGTTTCATCTATTTAATAAGAAAACCGTTTACTATTTTAGAGAATTCCTTCAGAATTCGTTTATATAACATGCTTTTTTGCGTTTTTTGTATATAATATAAGAGAGAGTAAGAAAATAAACGTATTAAATGACGTAATTATAAATAGACAGGACGTTTTTTATGAGCACAACTTTTCCCCTTCACACCGAATCATTTATGCTCCTTGATTCAGGTTGTTTAACAAACAGTGACTATTTTTTACCTTTTGCCTTGACCGATGTTTTAACTACTTTTTCAGGAATGCAGCACCAACCAATCATTCATTTCTGGCAATTGGATCAAGCAATGATTCTTGGCATGAAAGATACCCGTGTACCACATCTAAAAGAAGGCATCACTTCTCTGCAAGAAAACGATTATTCTGTAGTCGTTCGCAATGCCGGCGGTTTAGGGGTGATTGCCGATTCGGGTATTTTAAATGTTTCACTTATTTTACCAAATAATTCTGAACACAAATTAAGTATCGATGCGGCTTATGAATTAATGTGGGCTTGGCTCCGTCAGAGTTTTCCGGAGAAAGAGATTGACGCCTTTGAAATTACTACATCCTATTGTCCCGGTACTTATGATTTAAGTATTGGCGGTCAAAAGTTTGCTGGGATTGCCCAACGACGCGTCAAAGACGGTATTGCTGTCATGATTTACATCAGCGTTAACGGCAATCAACTTGCTCGTGGAGAAGTGGTGCGAGACTTTTACCTTGCTGGCTTACAAGAACAATTTGGTGAAAATGGCTATCCACCCGTTGATCCAGCAGTGATGGCAAATTTAGAAACCCTGATTGAGACTCCATTAACAATAGACGCCGTAAAAACCCGTTTAATCGAAGCATTACCTCAACAATTTGAAAAATCTATTGATCCAAACTTAACCGAACCAATTATAACCTCAGAATGGTTCCAAACAAATTTAACTGTCCAGCTGGAAAAAATGGCGCAACGAAACGCCTTAATTAAAGGAGAGATCGTATGACGATTCCGTATAAAGAGCAACGATTACCAATCGAAAAAGTTTTCCGTGATCCCGTCCATAATTATATTCATGTCCAACATCAAGTGATTTTAGACCTTATTAATTCTGCTGAAGTGCAACGATTACGTCGCATTAAGCAACTAGGTACTTCTTCTTTTACGTTTCACGGTGCCGAACATAGTCGTTTTTCCCATTCTTTGGGTGTTTACGAAATTACACGTCGGATTTGTGAGATTTTCCAACGTAACTACTCTGTGGAACGATTAGGTGAAAACGGCTGGAATGACGACGAGCGCTTGATTACACTTTGCGCAGCTTTATTACATGATGTCGGTCATGGTCCTTATTCACATACATTCGAGCATATTTTTGATACAAACCATGAAGCAATCACGGTCCAAATCATCACCTCACCAGAAACGGAAGTCTATCAAATTTTAAATCGTGTTTCGGCAGATTTTCCTGAAAAAGTCGCCAGCGTTATTACTAAACAATACCCAAATCCTCAAGTGGTGCAAATGATTTCTAGTCAAATTGATGCCGATCGCATGGACTATCTGTTACGTGATGCATACTTTACAGGGACGGAATACGGAACTTTCGATTTAACTAGAATTTTACGTGTGATTCGACCCTACAAAGGAGGCATTGCCTTTGCTATGAATGGGATGCATGCGGTGGAAGACTATATCGTTAGTCGTTACCAAATGTATGTCCAAGTCTATTTCCACCCTGTTTCTCGTGGGATGGAAGTGATTCTTGATCATTTATTGCATCGAGCGAAAGAATTATTTGAAAACCCTGAATTTGACTATGATTTACAAGCCTCTCTGCTTGTACCATTCTTTAAAGGGGACTTCACCTTACAAGAATATTTAAAATTGGATGATGGCGTCCTCTCTACGTACTTTACACAATGGATGGATGTGCCTGATTCAATTCTAGGTGATTTAGCCAAACGTTTCCTTATGCGTAAGCCTCTGAAGTCAGCCACCTTTACGAACGAAAAAGAGAGCGCAGCAACGATTGCTTATTTAAGGGAATTGATTGAAAAAGTTGGTTTCAACCCTAAATATTATACTGCCATTAATTCAAGCTATGATTTACCTTACGATTTTTATCGTCCAAATAAAGACCGTCATCGTACACAAATTGAATTGATGCAAAAAGATGGCTCATTAGTGGAATTGGCAACGGTCAGTCCCCTAGTTGCAGCACTTGCTGGTCAAAGTCAAGGAGATGAACGTTTCTATTTCCCTAAAGAAATGCTTGACCAAGGAAATAAAAAACATTACGATTTATTTGATGAGACGTATCGTGAGTTTTCAAGTTACATTCATAATGGTGCGTTAGTTTTAAAAAAATAGGTTTTCTAGGAGGATTCTATGTCAATTAAGTTAGTTGCTATTGATATCGACGGAACATTGCTAAATTCACAACACAAGATTACCCCACGGGTCAAAGAAGCGCTCCAAAAAGCAAATGAGCAAGGCGTTCGTATTGTTTTATGTACAGGCCGTCCTTTGCCAGGCGTGAAAGAACAATTGGATGAATTAGCCTTATATGGTGAAAATGATTTCGTGATTACCTACAACGGTTCGCTTGTCCAAGCAACCAAAGATAATGCGATTATTTCACGCTATACCTTAAGTTATGAGGATTTTTTAGAAATTGAAATGTATTCTCGTAAAGTCGGCGCTCACTTGCACACAATTGATGATTCCGCTATTTACACTGCCAATCGCAATATTGGTAAATATACGATTCACGAAGCATCTTTAGTGAACATGCCTTTGAAATATCGTACGGTGGATGAAATGACACCAGAGATGAACATTATTAAAATGATGATGATTGATGAGCCGGAAGTTTTAGATCCTGCCATTGCAAAATTACCATTACATTTTACCGAAAAATATACGACTGTTAAAAGTACACCTTTTTACTATGAAATCATGAATAAAAATGCTAGCAAAGGCAATGCTCTAGCAAAATTGGCAGACCATTTAGGCTTAAATAAAGACGAAGTGATGGCCATTGGTGACAATGAAAATGACTTATCCATGATTGATTACGCTGGGATTGGTGTTGCGATGGGCAATGCGACAGAAAATGTTAAAACAATTGCCGATGTGCATACCACTAGTAATGACGAAGATGGTGTCGCTCAAATTATTGAAAAAATGGTTTTAATTTAAACATTCTTTTCAATAACAATAACCCTCAATCTAATCAACATAGATTGAGGGTTATTCGTTATTTTATGATGCTGCCGCTAGCCATTTTTCAACGGCCCAGCGGTGGCTTCCTCTTTTTAATAAACGGACTGCTTCTTCTGGTGCAACCCAGTGTAAAGTATTGGTCCTTTCTAAGGGTTCGCTAAGTTGCCGCCAAGTATTCGCTACATAAAAATAGCCAGGATTATAATAGGCAGTTTGGCGATGGTTCGAATAAAAATATTCATCAGCTTCCCCTAAATAACAGCCAATTTCTACACTAATTCCTAATTCTTCTAGCACTTCTCGGTGGATCGCTTCTTCTTTCGTTTCGGTGCCTTCAATTTCGCCTCCTGGTAAAAAATAAGCTCCATTTGGCGCTTGTACCAGAACCATTGTGTTATTTTCTGGCTTTGAAACAATAATGTATGCAGCATATCTTGTTTGATAGGTCAATGTCTCTTCTCTTTTTCCAAACGTTGGCGTTTTCATTGGCGCACCTCTTCTCTTTTCATCTATTTTACCTGAGAAATTCCTTTAGAACAAGTCAGAAACCAAGCGTTTTTCTCTACATTTCACGTTTATCTATGCTACTATTAACGTTGGAAATATAATTAAGTTTGAAAGGGAGTTTTTAACTATGAAAATGGCTCATACATGTGTGCGTGTAAAAGATTTAGAGGCATCATTAGATTTCTATCAAAAAGCCTTCAATTTTGAAGAAAGTCGCCGTCGTGATTTTCCAGAAAATAAATTTACTTTGGTTTATTTAACTTTACCAGGAGACGACTACGAACTAGAACTAACTTATAATTATGATCATGAAGCATACGATTTAGGAAACGGTTATGGTCATATCGCCATCAGTACAGATGATTTAGAAGGATTACACGAAAAACATCAAGCGGCTGGCTTAACTGTTACTGACTTAAAAGGCTTACCTGGAACTGCACCATCTTATTACTTTGTTGTCGACCCAGATGGTTATAAAATCGAAGTCATTCGTGAACGTTAAAAAGTTTCACTTGTTCACTTACTGAGTTTTTTGTGTTTGAGAGCTGTCCGAGACAAAACTTGTCTCGACTTCTTCTCAAACACTTTTTTCAAAAAAGTGCTACAATAGAACGTATGAATTTATTGAGGATGTGATGATTATTATGACAAAAAAATTATTGGAATCGCTGGCAATCAACTTTTGCAGGCGGCTGAAGTGTTTCACGGTAACCAAGTGACTTACACCCCACAAGGTTTTGTGAGCGCTGTTCAAGCCGCAGGTGGCGTTCCTCTCGTTTTGCCAATTGGCCCCAAAGAATTAGCCGCTACGTATATACAACAAATTGATAAACTACTTTTAGCAGGCGGTCAAGATGTTGCCCCTGAATTTTACGGACAAGAACCCCATATAAAATTAGAAGAAACGAATCGTGATCGTGACGAGTTTGAATTAGCCCTAATTGAAGAAGCCTTAAAACAAAACAAACCTATTTTTGCGGTTTGCCGTGGAATGCAATTAGTCAATGTTGCTTTAGGTGGCACATTATATCAAGATTTATCGATGTATCCTCAATGGTCAGTTAAGCACGGACAACAACCCACTCAACCAATCTTTGCGACGCATCGTATTGATGTTGAACCAGACAGTCAATTATCAAACATATATGGTACAACTGGTCAAGTCAACTCGTACCATCACCAAGCACTACATACTTTAGGAAAAGATTTACGCGTTACTGCTTGGTCCTCTGATGGCCTTGCAGAAGCAGTGGAATCAACAAATGAACAGCAGCCTTTATTAGCTGTTCAATGGCATCCTGAACTAATGTACGCACGTGATGCCAAATCCCAAGCACTCTTTAACTACTTTGTTCAAAAATTATAGTAAAAACGGAGGGACGTCTTTTGCCCCTCCGTTTTTACTTGCTATCATACTTAAAAATCAAAATTATCTGGATCTGCACCAAAACGATGATCCTTATTTAACTGATTAATTGCGGTTATTTCTTCTGGTGTTAATTCAAAATCAAAGACAGCAAAATTTTCCTGAATTCTTTTTTCGTGAACAGATTTAGGAATCACGATAATATCATTTTGTAAGTGCCAACGAATAATCACTTGGGCCGCTGATTTACCATATTTTTCACCAATTTTCACTAGTACTGGTTCAGATAATAAATTACCTTGTCCTAGAGGAGACCAAGCCTCCACGGCAATCTTATTTTCGGCTAAATATTTTCGTAGCGGTTCTTGTGTTAACGTAGGATGTAATTCAATTTGATCCACCATTGGCACAACATTGGCTTCTGTTAATAAATCTTCCAAATGATGTTGATGAAAATTGGAAACGCCAATTGCTTTGGCACGACCACTTGCGTAAATTTCTTCTAATGCTTTCCATGATTCTTTATATTTACCAGCAACAGGCCAGTGAATTAAATATAAATCAACATAGTCTAACCCTAATTTTTCTAAGCTTTTATCAAACGCTTTAATCGCATTTTCATAGCCTTGATCTTCATTCCATAATTTCGTCGTCACGAAAATTTCTTCGCGGGGAATACCCGATTGACGAATGCCTTCGCCCACCCCTACTTCGTTTTTATAAACGGCTGCCGTATCAATCAAGCGATAACCCGCTTCTAAAGCCCATTTTACTGAATTTGTTGCTTCTAAGCCATCTTCTACACGCCAAACGCCTAAACCTAAGCGTGGCATTTCATTGCCATTTGCTAATTTTTTTGTTTTATCCAAAGTCATGTGTTTCTTCAGTCCCTTCATTTTCATTACTTTTAGTATACTACGCATTCTTCTTTCACGAAACAATCACGACTTGTCAGGTCATTTTCTTTATTTTTAATAAATAACGACGCCAATAAGTCAGCACTCCGATTAGTGCCACAACTACAATTGTTCGACCGCTAACGCTTCCAATCCACAGTTTAACTGCAAGTAACCAGATACAAAAGAGATAAACACAGGACCAATTAAAGGAAACTTTCAATGTACATGATTCCGCAATTTCGATTATCTGACTACTAAAAAAACGACTCCCTAATCGTAAAGCGACTGGATTATGGAAGATGAATGTTCGTCGCTTGTCAGCCGTCAAGCGAGTGGCACATCGTTCATCAATAAAAATTGTTACAGGTAATTTAGAAAGTAAATCATTTTTTGCCCATTCAATTGAAACTTTCACGCAGCACTCACAACCTTTAACAAAATTATAAAATATATTATTTATTTACAAAATTATAACATTCCTAAAAAAACATGTTAAGTCTTTAAAAAACTTTCTATTTTCTTCCCCTTTCGCCGAGAGATTTAGTATACTAAAAGAAGAAATTTTAGAGAAAGTTGGATTTTTATGTTGATACTTGGTTTAGCCAGTACTGAAACAGTCGATTCTTCTGCTCCTGATTTAGCAGAAGCGACCGTAAAAAAAAGTGAGCGCGCTACAACGCTTTTGGAACAATATTAATTGGGATGCCATTGTCGCTACCTTAATTGAAAAAAGTTTATCAATTTTATTTTTAATTTTTCTATTTTTTATTATTCAGCGAATCGGGAAATATTTAATTGATCGCACCTATGCAAATTATAGTAAAAAGCAACATTTTAGTGAAAGCCGTTTAAAAACGTTACACACTTTAATTATTAATGCATTTCAATATACGCTGTTCTTTTTCTTCATCTATTCTCTTTTGACCATTGTCGGTGTGCCTGTTGGCTCATTATTAGCCGGAGCGGGAATTGCCGGTGTTGCCATTGGTTTAGGGGCTCAAGGATTCATGAATGACTTAATTACCGGATTTTTCATTATTTTAGAACAACAAATGGATGTAGGCGATTATATTCGCTTATTGGCGTTAAATATTGAAGGAACAGTTACTTCTGTCGGATTACGAACCACTCAAATTAAAGCGGTTGATGGAACTGTTCATTTTATTCCAAACCGAAACATCACCACAATCAGTAACCTGTCTCGTGCCAATATGCAAGTGTTAATTGATGTCCGCATCAATCCTGAAGAAGGTTATGAAAAAATTTGTGAAGTGATTACAGAAGTCAATGAAACGTTAAAAGAAAAGTATATCGAAAGTATTCAAACTGGGCCAGATATTTTTGGTATGGTTGATTTAGGCAATGGCAACTTTGCGGTGCGAACGACCATGTATGTACTAAACGGCAAACAATTTGCGGTCAAAGAAGAATTTCTAGCTCAATATATCAAAGCATTAACAGAGGCCGGTTTTACGATTCCCAATACGCCCATTATTGCAAAATAAAAAACAGCCACCAGATATTTATTAGTTATCTGGTGGCTGTTTTTCTAATTGTCCAATGATTTTAAAAACCCACTAACTGCCTCCACTCCAAACAATAACGCCTCTTCGTTCGGTTCAAACTTGGCAGAATGAAGGCTATAAGGACTTGCCACGCCTAACCAAAACATCGTGCCTGGGACTTTAGACAATAGATAGCCAAAATCTTCACCTGTCATTGCAACCGGTGCTTGTTGAAATTGAACTGTTGCTTGTTTGCTCATGTATTCAATAAAATTCGTGGTACATGCTGGCTCATTCACTACAGGTAAATACCCTTTTTGATCAAGATGAACAGTTACTTCACATTGAAAAGATTGCGCAATACCTTCACTAATTTCGCGAATTCTTCGCTGCGTTTGTTCATTCGTTTCTGCTGTCAATGTGCGAATTGTACCAGATAAAGTTGCTTCTTCGGCAATCACATTGCAGGCAGTCCCTGCATGAAAAGTCCCAAAAGTAACGACTGCCCCGACCACAGGATCAACATTTCGACTAACGATCGTTTGCGCTTGCTGAATTAAATTTGTGGCCGCCAAGACCATATCATTTGCTTGATGCGGAAAAGCCGCATGTCCACCTTTTCCTTTTAAGGTAATGTTCACTTCACAAGTGGCAGCAAACAATGTCCCTACTCTGGTACTAATAGTTCCGACTGGCAAATCAGGATTAACATGAAGCGCATAAAATTCATCAGGTAACCACTCACCAAACGCATGGTCTTCATACATCAACATCCCCCCTGCTTCATTTTCTTCAGCAGGTTGAAATAAAAATAAAAAGTTATTGTCTGGTTGCTGTTGACTTAATTCTTTCAAAACCCCTAAACCGATTGTCATGTGAAAATCGTGCCCACAGGCATGCATAAACCCTGGTCGTTTTGATTGAAAAGCAGAAACCACTTCCTCTTGAATAGGCAAACCATCAATATCAGCACGCCAGCCGATGGTTTTCTGAGGATTTTTGCCTTCTATGAAGACTAAAATCCCCGTTTGCCATGTTCGAACTTGCAGATAAGGTTGCTTCATTTTATCAATTTCATTAAGTAAAAAGGCTTGTGTTTCCTTTTCTTCTAGACCGATTTCAGGTATTTGATGTAGTTGCCGTCTAATCGCAATTAATTCTTCTTGCTCCACAAAAGCCACTCCTTCATTTTTGGGGTAATCGAAAGCCGCCATGAAGAAGTTTCTTCATCGCGACTGACTAATTTATTTTTAGAGTTTACGTAATTCTTCTAAAATCTCTGTTTTACTCTTGGTTTTATCATCAATTTGTTTAATTACTTTTGCTGGCACGCCTGCGACAACGGTATGCGCTGGAACGTCTTCCACAACTACTGCCCCAGCAGCCACAACGGCACCTTCACCAACACGAACCCCTTCTAGTACGACCGCATTCGCTCCAATGACAACCTCGTTTTCAATAACCACAGGTGCGGCACTTGGGGGTTCAATGACACCAGCTAAAACCGTTCCCGCGCCAATATGACAATGTTTTCCTACAGTTGCACGGCCGCCTAAAACAGCGCCCATATCAATCATAGTCCCTGCACCAACGACGGCGCCAATATTTAGAATAGCCCCCATCATAATCACCGCTTGATCGCCAATTTCAACTTTTTCGCGAATCAAAGCACCTGGTTCAATTCGAGCATTAATGTCTTTCAGATCAAGAAAAGGAATTGCTGAGTTACGTGCATCGTTTTCTACAACATAATCCTCAATTTTTTCTTTGTTTGCTTCTAAAAAAGGTTTTACGTCAGCCCAATCGCCAAACAATGTCCCAGTTTTACAATTATTAAAGACCTTAATTGTTTCCGGAAACGTGACTTCTTTTAATTGCCCTTTCAGTGTTACTTTAACAGGCGTTTGCTTTTTGGCATCGCCAATATACTGAATAATCTCATATGCGTCCAATCACAGCACTCCTTTACTTCGTGTTATCATACAGAATAACGCATTTATGAGAAAAAAGTAAAGAGTTTCTTGCGTTTTATTTAAATTACTTTCATTTCTTCTTCTGATTTAGGCAGAACAAGATGATGTTTTTCTAATTCATGCGCCATATGATTGACCGCTTTTAAAATTTCTTTGCGTGTAATGATACCTTTAAAGCGTTGATTATCATCAACCACTGGTAAAAAAGAAGCATCTACTAATAAATGTAACACTTCTTCTAAATCCCACGATTCACCAATTACAGGAACATTGACTTCCATTACATCGGCCACAGTAAATTCATTCAATTTTTCAAAATCCACTGAAGTCAAATCAAACATTTTATCTACAACGTCTGTCAAGCCGATTAAGCCAACAAAGCGATCTCCCTTATCTAACACAGGAATCTTGGAATAGCGAACTTGCGATAAGACTAATGCCGCGTGACTTAACGGATTTAAACACATTACATTGGCGACATTTTCGGCGGGTACTAAAAACGTTTCTTGTTTTTCTAATAATAATTCTTTTACAGCAGTCCCTATCATGATTGGGTTGCCTCCATTTCTAATTCTTTAACACGTAACTTATTGTACCTAATTCTGCGGAAAAAGTCTTGGAATTCGCAAATTCTTCATAACTTAACAAACGAAAATTAACGTTTTGTTCTATTCTCCCCAAAAAAAGAGAACGCTTTCTTAAAAAAATAAAAACTTAGTTGTCCCATAACAGACAACTAAGTTTTTATAAAAGACCAATTAATCAGTCAATTATCCTTCTTTTTCACACGTTTCATCACAGCCATCACTGACCATAATAAGCGGAAATCCCATGTTTTCTAAGATAGTGTTTATCCAATAAAAAATGATCAATTGGTTCAACAGCTGGATTAATTATTTCCGTCAAACGTGCCATTGAACAGATTTCATCTAAAATCAAGCTGTTTTCAACTGCTTTTTCCGGAGTCATTCCCCAAGTAAATGGGCCATGTCCATAAACTAGCACTCCTGGAACTGCTAAAGGATCTAGTTCTTGTTCATGAAATGTTTCAACAATGACTTTGCCAGTCTCTTCTTCATAGTTTTCTTTAATTTCACTTTCAGAGAGCGCTCTTGTGCAAGGTACAGCGCCATAAAAAGCATCCGCATGGGTGGTACCGTAAGGAGGTAAGGCTCGCCCTGCTTGAGCCCACGTAACACTATTCAGGGAGTGCGTGTGCGCAATCGCTCCAATTTCTGGCATTTTTTGATAAAGATAAAGATGCGTGGGTAAATCAGAAGACGGCTTTAATGCATTGGTTTCCAATAGTTGTCCGTTTAAATCAGTCACTACCATCTGTTCCTTGGACATTTCTTGATACTTGACGCCGCTTGGTTTAATTACGATAATCCCTAATGACCGATTGATTTCACTAACATTGCCCCACGTTAATTTGACTAAGCCCAGTTTTGGCAAAGCCAGATTCGCTTCATAAACACGTTGTTTCATTGCTTGGATGATCGCTTTATTGTTCATAATAACCCACCTCTGCTAATTTGGGATAGAGATACTGCTGCGCGGCTTGAATTTTTTCTTGAAAATTCAAATCCGTTTCATTCCACATTTCAATTAAAAAAGGACCACTATAGTTTAAACGCTTGAGTGTTTTCAATAAGCCTGTAAAATCAACACAGCCTTCTCCAAAAGTAACTTCCCGAAACTTCCCTTCAAATGTGTCTGTTACAGCGAAGGTATCTTTTAAGTGAATAGCAGCGATTTCAGCAATTCCCTTTTCAAGCTCAACCGCCGGATTATTTTCCGGCCAAGCAGACAAATTACCTAAATCAGGATAGACATGCAAAAAAGGAGACGGAATTTGTTCCTTAATTTCTAGAAATTTTTGTATGCTATTCATAAAAGGGTCATCCATAATCTCAACAGCCAGAATGACACCGTATTGTGCAGCTTCCTCAACGCCCTTTTTCAGACCTTGAAGAAAAAATTCCCTTGTTTCGGCAGTTTTTTCTTCGTAAAAGACGTCATAGCCAGCTATTTGAATTACCCGTATGTTTAATTGATGAGCCAAACGAATCGCTTGAGATAAAATTTTCCGTCCTTTTTCACGTGTTTCTTTATTTAAAGAGCCTAAAGGGAACCGCCGATGACCACTTAAACACAAAGAATGGATAAAAAAATCTTCTTTCACCATTAATTGAGAAAGTTCTTGTAACTGGCTTGGTGTCCAAGCCAATCGTGCTAAACGTTCATCGGATTCATCAATTGACATTTCTAAAAAATCAAACCCTAACTTTTTGGCCCATGTTAATCGTTCTGCCCAAGTTAAATTTTGCGGGAGTGCTTTTTCATACAGTCCAATTCGTGCCATTTTATCACTTCCAAATCTGATCGATTTTTTTTTGAAAATCTTTGGCTGCTTGTTCAGGATTTTTTGATTCAGTAATCCCACGGCCCGCAATAAATGTTGCAACTGCCATTGTTTGAAACAATTCAAGCGTTTCGACAGTTAAACCACCTGTGACGGACACTTCAAAGCCTAAGTCAATTAGTTCTTGAACTTTATTCAAATCTTTTTCTCCCCAGCTGCCGCCAGCTAAAAGAGCATCTCTACTTTGATGATAAATCACCTGATTAATCCCTAATTCTCGCCATTGTCGAGCTTGTTGCATTGTCCAATTTCCATATAGTTCTACTTGTAATTCTCGGACTTCTTTTTGAGCTGCAGCCATCGTTGGTAAGGTGGCGCAACAAATGACCGTCATGAAATCAGCGCCTGCTTGTGCGACATTACGAGCAACTGTACCGCCCGCATCAGCACATTTTGTATCAGCAACAATCGTTTTATTAGGAAACATGCGTTTTAAACAACGAATTGCTTTTTGGCCTTCTTGTAAACACAAAATAGTGCCAACTTCGATAATATCGACAATTTCTCCGACTTTCATACAATCTGCTAAAGCGTCTTCTAAGCTATTATGATCTAAAGCGATTTGTAAGTTTGGTCTTTTCATCTTTCCCATCCTTTTATTCAGATTTTTGATAACGATCTGAAGCCATATATTTTTCTTGAATTTCTTTTGCAGACATTACATTTTTAATGCCAATCACTGTGACTCCACGTTTTTCTGCTTGCTGAAACATTTGTAAAAAATTTGACTGGAGTAAAAACAACGTCGTATTGGCTAGCAGAGCTTTTTCCTTCTGAAATGGCGCAATGATGAATTTTTGTAATCGGTACACCTAGTTCTTTCATTGCTTTTTCAACACTCCGCATCATCATTAGACTCGTGCCAGAACCATTGGCACAGGAAACAAGTATTCTCATTTTAAATTCCTCCTTTAATTCTCTTGAAATTTTTTAGCATATTGTTCATAATCATTGACAATCATAAAGTAACCTTCTGGATTTCTCCGATACTGAAGTTGCGGAATTATTAGTAACCCAATCACCACCACTGCTACGCCAACATAGCCTAGAACTTTCATAATGATTGTAAATAACGGCCAAGCTGTTGCCCAATCGAACATACCCAAATAACCGCCATATTGAGATAATCCAATCCATGTAGCAAATAAAGCTGAGCCACCTACTTGGATTAAACCTGAAAGGAAGGGGAATAAACAAGCAGCTTTTACTCCGCCACGATTATTTGCATAAACAGCTATGACAGCGTTATCAAAAAACAATGGGATAAAACCCGCAATAACGATTGTCGGAGACTTTAATAGAATCAGTAAGCCAATCATTAAAAACTGGCCTAATGCGCCAAAGAGAAACCCAATTGTTACTGCGTTGGGCGAGCCAAACCCGAAAGTCGCTGCTACATCAATCCCAGGAACAGCGCCTGGTAAAATGGTATTTGAAATCCCTTGGAATGACTGCGTCAACTCGTCGACAAAGGTTCTAACGCCTAATTGTAAGATAGCTAAATAGACAGCAAAATTTAATGAAGTGGTCATGATATAAAAGAAGAAACTCTGCCCTTCTTGCATAAATTTAGCTTGAATTAAATAATCTTGTCCCAAAACAAGCAAGATAATGCCAAAGAAAAAGAGCATCAAAATGGACGTAGCAACCATATTTTCATTAAAAATGGATAGAAATCCTGGTAATTCAATATCTTCCAATTTTTTATCGGCCTTCTCTGAACGATGTTTCTTTTGATCACGTTTTTTCAACCATTCTGCTAATTTTGCAAAAATAAATATGCCAAACATTTGTTGATGGGCTACCGCAAAACCAGCACCTTCTGTTAATTCCTGCGTAATCCCTACCGTTAAATTTGAAGCAACTGCCCAATAACACCCAAGAATTAAGCCCATAAAAATTAGTACTTCGATTCTACCTAAGTTAGGAAAACAAAAGAGTAAAATCCAGAAAGCGGTAGCTGCTTGTTGAATCTGAACATTCCCTGTTGTAAAAACGGCTCTCAATTTTGTATATTTTTGAAAACGAACCAACAAAATATTCATAATAAATGCGATCAATAACAAAATCATCACATCACCAAAGGTTCGTCCAAAGGTTTTCATCAATCCAGCATCGACTGCATTTTGCCCGAAATATGGATCGGTAACCATTGCCTGTAAATTAAATCGCTCTTTCAAGCCTACTAGAATAGGGCGAAAATTATTAACCAAACCACCAGAACCAACACTCAAAATAAAATAACCAACTGTCGCTTTCAGAAAACCTGCTAAACATTCATAAAAGGGCCTCCGTAACAAGAGATAACCTAATAACACGATGAAACCAATCAAATATGCTGGCTGTGTTAAAACGTTCGTAGCAAAATAAGTCCAACTATTTAACAAGAACTCCCCCATTGATTTTTCCCCCTATAATTGATATTTCTCCATAACTTCTTTAAAATCCATTGGCGTATTTGTTTCTAACAAGTCAGCAATCACGCCATCCGTCATCAATAAATCCATCAATTGCTGAATATTTTCAAGATGTTCGGCGGGATTTTGGGCTGCCAATGTAAAAAATAATGTTGCTGTTTTTGCTTCTTGATCGCCAGCAAAAGTGACTGCTTGCTTAAATTTTGTAAAAGAAATGGCCGTTCCAAAAACGCCTGCGCTTTCCTCTGATGAATGTGGCATGGCTACTTCAGGAGCAATGATGATATAAGGTCCAAACGTTTCGACACACTGGATAATCTCATCGACGTAACTCTGATCGATGATGTGTTTTTGGAGTAAAATCAAACAACTTTCCTGAATCGCCTCTTGCCAACTAACCGGTTCTTTATCAGGGTAATGAATAAGCTCTTGCTCCCAAAAATAAGTTAACATTGTACATCCAGCCTTTCTTACAAGAATGAAGGAAATGGTGTATCATTTTCTTTAACAAAAACATCATCAAAGCCACGATCAAAGTTAAATTCTAAGTTGTCTTTGTCATCTGGATAAACAAATTTGCCACCCACTTGCCAAATATATGGTTTAAATTGATAATGTAAACGATTTTTTTTAAATTTCCAAATTTCCATGATTTCTTTTGGATCCGCCATAAAATTAGACCAAATATCATAATGAACAGGAATGACTACTTTCGCATTTAAAGATTCTGCCATTCTCAACATATCAACAGAAGTTATTTTATCTGTGATACCGCGAGGATTTTCGCCATATGCTCCTAAGCAAACATCAATTGCATATTGATTACCATGTTTCGCAAACAAGTTAGAATAATGAGAGTCTCCGGCGTGATATACCGTACCACCTGAGGTTTCAAATAGATAATTGACAGCTAGTTCATTCATGTCCTGAGGCATTTTACCTTTAAATGTATTTTCAGGATCATCAGAAGTAATTAGCGCGGTTCGATCAAAAGCTTCCAAGGCCAATACGTTCACATCATTCACTTTTATTTCTTGACCAGGCTCTATAACCCGTGTTTTTTCTGACGGAACACCCCAACGCTGCCATGTTTTCACTACTTCTTTTGGACCAATAAATAGAGCCTTAGGACAATTTTGATGAACAGCAGCAGCTGTGTGAATATCCAAATGGTCTGAATGAATATGTGTGACAACTAAAGCATCTACCTCTTTTATTTCAAAAGGATCAATCACAAAAGGTTGTGTTCTTAAATTAGGTTGCATTTTTTGGCAACCACTCATGCGCATCATTTGATGGCCATTTTTCATTAAGCCGTTCCCGTGCGTTTGTTTTCCTGTTCCACACCATAAATCACATAAAATATTCGTGTTCTCATGCGTTTTCAGCCAAATGCCTGTACAACCAAGCCACCAGAGTGCAACCGTTCCTTGAAGCACATTTGTCTGATTAATTTCTTCGTTTAAATAAGTGCCCCATTCTGGAAATGTCGCCTTCAACCAACTTTCTTTTGTAATTTCATGAATCGATTTGCTCATGCTACCACTCCTCTTCTCAAATGATTGTGTTATGCTTTATAAGAAAATCATAGCCGCAAAAAATCACAATGAAAACCCTTTTATATGATTGTTTGCACTTTTAATGATTCTTTTACGTGTTTTGTTTTCCTATGAGTTATACTATTTCATGGGGGACCGTGTCCAAAAAAATAACTAAAGGAGGTTGTATTACTTGAAAAGTTCATTAGAAACCATTGAAAAAAGGCAACAAAACATTCTCGCGCTGCTGCAAAAAAAACAAACAAATGACTACCTATAAATTAGCAGATGTTTTAAATGTTTCCTTAAGCACAATTCGTCGTGATTTAAATGTCTTAGAAACTAAGAATGACATCATTCGAAAATATGGGTATTGTATTTACAACGACCAAAATCAGAAAGACTTTGATCAATCAGGACCGGAGTTATTAAAACAAGCCATTGCTCGTGTTGCTTGTAGCTATCTAAGTGATTATGATACCGTTTTCATCAATTCAAGTTCCACTGCTTTGAATATTCTCCATTATTTAAAGGCCGACCATCTGACCATCGTAACGAATAATTTAAAAATTGCCACCAAGCCTCATGTTTCTCAATACAATTATATTTTGACCGGAGGCGAATTACGTTTTCCCAAAGAAGTTCTGGTAGGAGATATTGCCATTAACACAATCACCGCAACGCATGCCGATGTTTGCGTAATTGGCTGTAGCGGGGTCAGTTTAGAACATGGCGTCACTACAAAAATTTTCAATGAAGCAAAAATTAATGAGCTTATGATAAAACAAACAACAAAAGTAAAAATTCTGGTCGCGGACCATCGAAAAATCGGCTTGACATCTAAATTTAAAATTGCTGATATTACCGCTTTTGATTGTTTGATTACAGACAAACATTGCTCATCAACTTTAATTACAGAACTTCGTAAGACCGGCTTAAAGGTTATCCAAGTCGACTAAAAAAAGAGCGTAGGACAAAAATCAAAAAGAGATTTTTGTCCTACACTCAAAATCTGATAAATAAAAAAGTAGCACTTATTTCTTAACATTCACTTACTTCGTAAACGTTGCCTTTAATCGTTCCAATGGTTGGTGCTCTTTGTTATAGTACTGAACGAGATATTGTTCAGGTGTACTTTCAATTATGGCATATGTTTTCTCTTGAACTGGTCCACGAGGTAAACGAATACTTCCCGGATTAACAAAGAGAATGTTATTGTGTCGCTCTGCGCCCAGTACATGAGTGTGACCAAATAAGGCAATTGTCGCTCCTGCTTCTTCCGCTTGTAAAGCAAGTGTCGTGAGCCCCATTCTAACATTGGCCAAATGACCATGTGTCATATAAATAACTTGATCCCCCACTTTTTTAGTCACAGTTTTGGGAAATTCATCATAAAAATCACAATTTCCTTGGACTACAATTAATTTCTGCCAAAGTTCATCTGTCGGTTCTAATTCAGAATCACCACAGTGAAAGAGTGCATCGACTTGTCCTTCATAATGATTCACTAAGTCAACTAAACAGTCACGGTCGCCATGATTATCGCTTACTACCAAGATTTTCATACGTTTCAACTCCTATTTTTTTAGCCATTCTTCCCATTGTTCTTTTAATTTTGCCACTGCTTGTCCACGATGACTAACTTTATTTTTCTCTTCTCCAGACAATTCAGCTGCCGTCTTACCAAGCTCTGGGACATAGAAAAGTGAATCGTACCCAAAGCCTCCTTCACCACGAGGAATCGTGCCGACTTCTCCTGGCCATTCAGCTTCGACCACCAGACTTTCTTTCTTTGGTTCAGCAAAAACCAATGTACAATGGAAACGCGCTTGTCTTTTTTCTTTTGGCACGCCCGTTAACTCGTGCAATAGTTTCGCATTATTTGAAGCATCATTAGTTGGTTCACCAGCAAAACGAGCAGAATAGATTCCTGGCATTCCCCCTAACGCATCAACAATTAATCCCGAATCATCTGCTAATACTGGTTTCTGTAAAATTTCTGCAATTGTTTCAGCTTTTAGACGAGCATTTTCTTCAAATGTTCGACCAGTTTCTTCTACATCTGGCAAATTCGGATAATCTAATAACGTCTTAACTGTATATCCTTTTTCACCAAAAATTGAACTAAACTCTTTCGCTTTACCAGGATTTCTAGTTGCAATGACAATCACTTTCTCTTCTGAATCTTGCGAAGGGACTTCTTCAGAGGCTAAAGCATAAAGCGCTTCTTTCTGATACGCAATTAATTCCTCGATCCCTGTTTTTCCATAAAAGAGCATGGCATTTAACTCATCTCCTGAGAAGGTAGCTTCTTCACCCGTTCCTTGAATTTCCACAAATTCACCAGACTCGGTCATCACGATGTTCATATCCACTGCAGCATTCGAGTCCTCTGCGTAATCTAAGTCCAGCACACAATAACCATCGGGTAAAATACCCACGCTGACAGCAGCTAAATGCTCTTTAATTGGGTCTTCCGCTAGCGCACCAGTCATCAATAAATGATTAACTGCTAAGCGTAGAGCAACAAAAGCGCCTGTAATACTAGCAGTACGGGTTCCCCCATCTGCTTGAATCACATCACAATCGACAACAATGCTCCGTTCCCCTAACTTTTCTAAGTCAACAACAGCTCGCAATGACCGCCCAATCAAACGTTGAATCTCCATTGTTCGCCCTGTTAATTTTCCTTTCGCACTTTCCCGAATATTTCTTGTGTTCGTCGCGCGAGGGAGCATGCTATATTCAGCTGCTACCCAACCTGTTCCCGCGCCTCGTAAAAATGGGGGAACCTTTTCTTCGACAGTGGCTGAGCAAATTACTTTGGTATCGCCAAACGAAATAACCACCGAACCTTCTGGATGTTTAAAAACATTGGTTTCAATAGTGATCTTTCGCAATTCTTTTGGTGCACGACTATCATGTCTAATCATTTTCGTTTCCTCCTAAGTGAATCTGTTGTGCTTTTAAGTTCTCTATACCAAGCCAACTGCTTGCAATCTCTTCAAACATTTTTGCAGAACCAGTTGTATAAAATTCATGGGGCTGTGTAGGCGCTTCAGGCGTGTGGGCAATGTCAAAATAATCGAGAAGCATGCTGACTTCGCCAACTGTTTCGGCTCCTGAGTCAATTAATGTCACATGACTCCCCATCACATTTTGAATCACCGGACGTAACAACGGGTAATGGGTACAACCTAAAATCAACGTATCAAGTCCTTTTAATTGTAGTGCTTGAAGTGTTTCTGCCACAATTTTTTTTGCTACGGAAGAACGATATTGATTACTTTCAACAATGGGGACAAATTTAGGGCAAGCTAAACTAGTCACCTCAATTGCTGGTGCCTTACTTTTAATGGCGATTTCATAGGAAGCACTTTTGATTGTCCCTAAGGTACCTATGACACCAATTTTGTTATTTTTTGTGACTTTAACGGCTGCTCGTGCGCCAGGTAAAATAACACCGACAACTGGAATTGACAAGGCAGCTTTAATTTCTTCTAATGCGACAGCCGTCGCGGTATTACATGCGATTACTAGCATTTTTATTCGTTTTTTCAATAAAAAATCGGCCATTTCCCAAGTAAACTGAACGACTTGTTCGGCTGGTCGTGGACCATATGGGCAACGGGCTGTATCTCCTAAATAAATTAATCGTTCATTTGGTAATTGTTTTAGCGCTTCCTTTAAAACAGTTAATCCACCAACGCCAGAATCAATTAATCCAATGGCTTCTTGATTGCTCATTCTCATCCTACCTTTGCCTTTTATTCACTGCCTTTATTTTCTACTTTTTAAGGACTATTGTCAATTTTTCCTGTTTTGCTCTCATTTATTTCTTTTTTGAAGGAAATCTTTTCGATTAAAAACTAGTAATTCATTTTTTGTATGTTATAATTCCTAACATTGAGAATACAATTAGAAATACATTTGGTTAATTTAATTTAAATAACACGTTTCTCACCGAATCCTCTGTTATCTTTTCTACCAAATGATTGCAAAGGAGACTGCCTATGATTTCTTTAGAACATGTAAATAAGTATTTTGGGGAGCATCACGTTTTAAAAGATATTACTTTGAATGTAGAGCAAGGAGAAAAAATTGTCATTATCGGACCCTCCGGCTCTGGCAAAAGTACATTAATTCGGTGTATGAACCAATTGGAAAAAGTCAATGATGGTTCCGTCGTAATTGATAACATTGACATCACCAAACCGAAAGCACCGATTCAAAAGGTTCGCCAGAAAGTTGCCATGGTCTTTCAAAATTTTAACTTATATGCTCACAAAACGATTATTGATAATTTAACGTTAGCACCGATTAAAGTGATGGGCGTTTCCAAAGACGAAGCGATTCGTACTGGCATAGAGTATTTAGAACGAGTCGGTTTGGCTGATAAAGCTTCTGCTTATCCTTCGCAGCTTTCTGGCGGGCAGCAACAACGGGTCGCTATTGCTCGTGCCTTAAATATGCATCCTGAGATTATCCTTTTTGATGAACCGACTTCGGCACTTGATCCAGAAATGATTCAAGAAGTTTTAGATGTAATGGTCGATCTTTCCAAACAAAATATTACCATGGTTTGTGTCACACATGAGATGGGCTTTGCTCGTCAAGTGGCTGACCGTGTAATCTTCATGGACCAAGGACAGATTATTGAACAAGGAACGCCTGAACATTTCTTTACAAGCACTGAAAACCCTCGTGCAAAAGAATTTCTAAGTAAAATTATTCATAACGGGTAATGAATAAAAAACAAAAAATTGGAGGAATGAAGGAATGAAAAAACAAAATAAATGGCTGGCTGGACTCTCCTTACTTGTATTAGCAGGCATCATTGTGGGCTGTGGTAGCGGCAACAATGACTCAACTTCCAAAAGTGCTTCATCAAACAAAACGGTCACAGTAGAACAATTAAAAAAAGCGGGGAAAATTAAAGTAGGTGTCAAAGAAGACATTCCTAATTTTGGCTATATGAATCCTGATACAAACAAAAATGAAGGAATGGAACCAGATATTGCACGCTTGATTGCGAAAGAAATTACCGGCAGCGAAGAGAATGTGGAATTTGTGGGCGTGACAGCGAAAACGCGCGGTCCCCTTTTAGACAATGGTGAACTAGATATGGTAATTGCTACATTTACAATTACTGATGAACGTAAAAAGACTTATAATTTTACAACTCCTTATTATACAGATGAGATTGGTTTCCTTGTGCGCAAAGAGGATAACTTCTCAAGTATGAAAGATTTAGACGGAAAAACAATCGGCGTTGCACAATCTGCTACGACAAAAGAAAACTTAGAGAAAAAAGCGCAAGAGGAAGGAATCAAATTTACTTATCAAGAATTAGGTTCCTATCCAGAATTAAAAACAGCGTTAACTTCTAAACGAATTGATGCATTTTCAGTGGATAAATCAATCCTATCTGGCTATGTGGATGGCAAGACAGAAATTTTAAAAGATGGTTTTTCGCCACAAGAATATGGAATTACCACAAAGAAAGCAAATACTGAATTAAATGATTATCTAAATGGTTTAATTGAAAAATGGGAAAAAGACGGCACACTAGAAAAAATTTATCAAGACTGGGGCTTAAAAAATTAATCATTCCTAAGACTTGAAGAATCAAAAATTTTAGGAGGGATTTTTATGTTTTTGTTAGCCAATATTTCCTGGCTTGAAGAAGGGCCATTTGCCTTATATCGTTGGGAAGCTTTATTTCAAGATTGGCGAATTTTTGGTCAGGCATTTCTCTATACTATTCTGCTTTCTTTAGGAGCGATCTTAGTTGCCTTTGCTTTAGGCATTTTCTTTGGCAGTTTATCAGCGACCAAAAGTAAACTTTTACACGCAATTAGTCGTGTCTATGTAGAATTTTTTCAAAACACACCTTTGTTGATTCAATTTATCGTAGTCTATTATGGCTTTCCTCTGCTAAGCCCGCTGCTTTCATTTTCTATTACTACGATTGCCATTCTGTGTGTAGGCCTCTATCATGGCGCCTACATTTCTGAAGTGGTTCGCTCAGGAATCGGAGCTGTCCCAAGAGGGCAATTTGAAGCGGCTTACTCCCAAGGATTAACGTATGGTCAAACGATGCGGTATGTGATTTTACCACAAGCATGGCGGATTATGTTACCGCCTTTAACCAATCAAGTAGTGAACCTAATTAAAAATACGTCAACAGTTGCCATTATTTCTGGCGCTGACGTAATGTTTGCTGCCAATAGTTGGTCGTCTGTCAACTTGAACTATATTCCCGCCTTTGCGCTTGCTGGTTTCTTATATTTCATTCTTTGCTTCCCATTAGCGAATTTGGCTAGAAAAATGGAAGAAAAAAATAAGAAAGCATATAGCAGATAGGAGGAAAACAGATGCCTTTTTCAGAAGAAATGCGTCAATTACTGACAGCAAATAATTTTCAATTTCTATTTAACGGCTTAAAATTGACGCTCTATATTTCCTTCGTCTCAATTATTTTGAGTACGATTTTTGGCACCATTCTAGCCGTTTTGCGAAATCAAACCCATGGACCACTGAAGTTACTTGCCAGTATTTATGTAGAAGTGGTGCGTAATATTCCAAACTTATTGTGGATTTATGTTATTTTTTTGATTTTCAAAATCAAATCCACACCTGCTGGAATTGTGAGTTTTACTGTGTTTACCACCGCTGCTTTAGCGGAAATTATTCGTGGTGGTTTAAATGGGGTCGACAAAGGCCAAATTGAAGCGGCACGTTCTCAAGGTTTTTCAAATTGGCAAATTCTTTATCATATTGTTTTGCCTCAAGCCATTCGCAATGTCTTACCAGCAATTGTTTCTCAGTTTGTTACTGTCATCAAGGATACAAGTTTCTTGTATTCCGTGATTGCTTTACAAGAACTCTTTGGCAAATCTTATATCTTAATGGGGCGCTACGCACAAACAGGACAAGTATTCACTATTTACGGAATCGTCGCCCTAATTTATTTCATTATTAACTTTAGTATCTCACAATTTTCACGTTGGCTTTCACGAAATTGGGCGAAAAGTTATTAATGTAGTTAAAAACAGGAGGCTGAGACAAAAGTGTTTAGCTCCAAGAAATAAGAAGAAATTTCCGAAAATTGTTCTTTAATTTTTGGAGAATTTCGGCTTATTTCCGAAGGAGCTGCTTTTGTTCAGCTGATTATCTTAAGATTTAGAAAGTGGGGCATAAGTCATTTCGACTTATGCCCCACTTTCCTGTTTTTATTTTATCTTACTTCTACTTGATGTTTTTCAATTAGCGCTTTTTCAACTTTTTCCATTGAACGGTTAATTTCTTCATCCACTAATGTCGCTTCTGCATTAACGAAAGTTAAACTATACGCCATTGATTTTTTGCCAGCGCCTAGTTTTTCACCTTGATATACATCAAATAAATGAATCTCTTTCAAATATTTACCTGCGTTATCTGAAATAGTTTTAACTAGTTCTTGATTGGTAACTGTTTCATCGACTAATAAAGCAATATCTCGAGAAACTGCTGGGAATTTAGAAACTGCTTCATAAGTAACCCCGCCTGCTTCTGTGGCTACTAATTGTTGCAAGTTTAATTCAGCAACATATGTTTCAGGAATATCGTACGCTTTTGCTGTCGTTGGGTGAACTTGTCCGACAAAACCAACCACTTCATCTTCTAAATAAATCCATGCTGTCCGGCCTGGATGCATTTCTGGAATCGCCGTTGTCGCTTGATAACTGATTTTTTCTGTTAATCCTAAAACAGCTACAATACTTTCCACTAAGCCTTTTACTGTATAAAAATCAACGGCTGTTGCTTTTGTTTGCCAATCTTTAACCATTGTATTACCAGTTAAAGCAAGTGCTAAGTGATTTTCTTCTGTAGGTAAATTTTTTGTTGGATCTTCTGTTTGGTAGAAAACGCGTCCTACTTCGTAGAAGGCGATATTATTATTTTTACGCGCCACATTGTATGCGACATCATCTAATAAACCAGAAATTAAGTTCATACGTAACACAGAACGCTCTTCACTCATTGGCCATTGCAAACGTGTTGTTTGACTTTCTTTCATCATAAATTGACGGGATTTTTCTTCTGTTGTCAACGCATAGCTGATGGCTTCACTCGTACCATGACCTTCCAGTAAGCTCTTTAATTGGCGCGTAACATGTTGTGCTTTGGTTAGACTTCCAGCAACTGTTTCTCCACTTGGCAATGTTGAAGGTAAATGATCATATCCATAAATGCGCGCCACTTCTTCAATAATATCTGCTTCAATCGCAATATCCCAACGTCTTGGTGGAATCGTAATTTCATATGCGCCTTGATTTACTTCATAAGCAAAACCGAGTGCTTCAAAAATTTCATTCACCGTTGCTTCATCTAATGCAGTACCTAAATATTGGTTGATTCGTTCTAAAGTCACAGCTACCTGCGCTTCTTTAACGGCCACTTCAGAACCAACTGCAGTGCCTGAAACCACTGTTCCGTCGGCTAACTCTGCAATCATCGCGGCTGCCACATCACAAGCTAACCCAACTGTCGCTTGGTTGATGCCTTTTTCAAATCTACTTGAAGATTCACTCCGTAAATTGAATTGTTTAGACGTTTTGCGAATAGACAATGGATTGAACAATGCCGCTTCTAAAGCCACAGTTGTTGTTTCTTGACTGATTTCAGAATTAGCCCCACCCATTACTCCGGCTAAGCCGACAGGCGTTTTTCCATTCGTAATGACGATATTTTCTTCTGTTAATTGACGTGTTTCACCATCTAATGTAATTAGTTCTTCTGCTGCTGTTGCTCGACGAACCAAGATTTCTTTGCTATCTAATTTTTGATAATCAAATGCATGCAATGGTTGACCAAATAATAATAAAATATAATTTGTCACGTCCACCACATTGTTAATCGGACGGATTCCTTCATTCATCAATCGATTTTGCAACCACTGAGGACTTTCTGCAATCGTCACATCTTTAATGACACGAATTTGATACGCTGGTGCATCTTGTGAATCTTCAACAGTCACTGTTACGTAATTTTCCACGTTATCTGAAGCATCTTCTTTGAGTTCGGGATCATTAAACTGAGGCGTTTGACGATAAATTGCGCCAACTTCATAGGCTACCCCTCTCATACTTAGTGCATCTGCACGGTTTGGTGTAATTGATAATTCAATAATCGCATCATCCATGTCTAAATAAGGGAAAACAGGTGTCCCATTCACTGCTTCTTGAGGTAAATAATAAATCCCTTCAGCATAGGCTTTTGGTACGACATTATCTGAATACCCTAGCTCTTCTAACGAACAAATCATTCCGTTAGAGACTTCGCCACGCATTTTGCCTTTTTTAATTTTTTGATTTCCTGCAATTCTTGAACCAGGTAATGCTACGATGACTTTAATTCCGGCTTTTACATTTGGTGCTCCACAAACAATTTGTGACAATTCTTCTTCACCGATGTCTACTTGGCAAATTGATAAGTGGTCAGAGTTTGGATGAGGAACACATTCTTTTACTTCACCGACAACAATTTTCTTTAAGCCTTCTTCAGGTACAGCAACGCCCTCAACTTCGATACCTGTCACAGACATTTTGTCCGCTAATTCTTGCGGAGTAACGTTTGAAAGATTAACATATTCATTTAACCATTTATAAGAAACTAACATTTTTCAACTACTCCTTTACCTTGAATTGATTTAAGAAACGTAAATCATTTTGATAAAAATTACGGATATCATTTACACCGTAACGTAACATAGCAACGCGATCTGGTCCTAAGCCAAAGGCAAAGCCTGAGTACTCTGTTGGATCAATTCCTGACATTTGTAACACATCTGGATGAACCATCCCCGCACCTAAAATTTCAATCCAACCTGTATGTTTGCAGACGTTACAACCTGCGCCGCCACATTTAAAACAGCTAACATCTACTTCGACTGAAGGTTCTGTAAAAGGGAAATAGCTAGGACGTAAACGAATTTTACGATCTTCACCAAACATTTTTTTCATCATGACTTCTAACGTCCCTTTTAAATCACCCATTGTGACATTTTTATCGACAACAAGGCCTTCAATCTGATGGAATTGGTGACTATGTGTCGCATCATCTGTATCACGACGGAATACTTTCCCAGGAGAAATCATTCGTAATGCACCTTTTGAAAAATCGTGTTTTTCCATTGTTCGAGCTTGAACTGGTGAAGTATGCGTACGAATTAACATCTCATCTGAAATATAAAACGTATCTTGCATGTCGCGTGCCGGATGATCTTTTGGTAGATTCATGCGTTCGAAATTATAATGATCGGATTCTACTTCGTATCCTTCCACTACTTGATAACCCATGCCTAAGAAAATATCTTCAATCTCTTCCATAACTTGTGTCAAAATATGACGTGTGCCTTGAGGCATTTGTTTTCCAGGTAAAGTTACATCTAAACTTTCTTCTTTTAGTGCCGCATTTAACGCTTCGTTTTCTAAAACAACTTTGCGCGCTTCAATTGCTTCTGTTAATAAATCACGAATTTCATTTGCAAAGCCCCCACCACTGGTCGTTCTTCTGGTGAAAGGTTTTTCATGCCTCTTAATACTTCGGTGATTGGCCCTTTTTTTCCTAATGTTTCTACGCGAATTTGGTTTAATTCTTTTAAAGTAGCAACTTGTGCGATTTCTTTGAGCGTATTGTCTCTAAGAGCTTCTAATTGCGCTTGTAATGTCATTATGCGTTCCCCTCTATCTTTTATTTAAACTAAAAAAACGATAACCCATTCCTTTCAAAGGAACGAGCTATCGTGTTACCATCCTAATTCATAACAAATTGTTGTCATGCACTCATTTCATTTAACGGCAATTACCGGTTTGCTTTCTTCTTGAAAACAAACAAACTCAGGAAGTGAATTTCGCTTGGTGACTGTGTAAATCAGCTTCCAGTCTCTGGCTGACTCTCCCTAAAACACGTCAATTCAAACTACTTGTTTCCATCACTGTTTTTTTAGTTATTTAATTACGTTTAGTTTACAAGAAGTTTTGCTTGCGGTCAACTGCATTCTTCGTCTTTTACCCATTTTTCTGCCCAATGTTGAATTTGTTCCATTGCTAATTGCAAGTCTTCGCCTTTTTCGGTTAGGAAATATTCTAAGCGATTTCCTTCACCGCAACGAACAGCTTTGGTGATAATTCCTTCAGCTTCTAGTTCCTTCAATCGCTCTACTAAGACACGATCACTTAACATTGGAATTTTTTCTTTTAATTCGCCAAAACGTTGAGGACCTCGTTCTAATAAAACATCAATAATTAAACCATTCCATTTTTTACCAAGTATTGAAAATGATTTTTCAAATTTGGGACAAAGTACAAACGATTCTGTTTTTACTTTTTCCATCTTCCTCACCTCTTCAATGAGTATAGCACATTCCTTACAAAATGTAAGTGTTTCTGCTTCTAATTTTTTCTACTTTATAAAATCTACAACATTTCCTGTCTGCATGTCAATAATTACTCCTCCATTTAATAAAATTAAATAGACGTGCGACACCTCTTTATGCGTTGCCTCTTGTAGTGCTCTACGATAAAGATTCATCTGTCCGCGATACCGTTCGACAATTTCAGAAATCGCTTGGGGAGAGGTGCTTTTTACATGATCGGTTTTATAGTCATACAAAATGCATTGATTGTCTAATTCGATATAGCCATCAATAATCCCATGAATTAATAAATCATCTTGTGTCGTTTCTGGATAATTTTGAATGAGCTCTTCTGCTTCAATCAGCATAGAAAAAGGTTGTTCCCTTCTAACGGTTTGATGGTGTTGAATCAATTGTTTTCCTAAGGCGGTGTCAAAGAAGGCCACGATTTGTTCCAGATTCATTTTTTCAGCAATTGCTGGTAAAATCAATTTATTTTCCACTAAGCGTTCTTGAACAGCTCGCACTTCCTCGTAAGAAGGTTGCTTACTTAAATCAATTAGTTGTAATAAATAATGGGTTGCTGTCCCAATTTCAGCTGCTGAGGGCGCTTGAACCGTATCTAAAAATTTAGGCTTACTTAAATCTCCTTCAATCATTCGATTGACAATCAACGGTTGCGCTTGAATAGTATTGTCTTCCCGAACCTCAATTTTACCAATTTCTTTGTTATCGGGGTCATCAAATACTCGCTTGATTTCAGAAACAGACTGATAACTGGTGGTCCGAGTAGCCACTTCAAACGGATAATTGAAACTTAACCGTGCAAGGCCACGATTGATTTTGTCAGCAGATAATTGCGCTTTTTCGGCTAAATCCTCTGCTTGTCTTTCTGGCAATTGTAATTGCTGAATGGCTGCTCGTAGTTGTTCTTCGTTGAACCACTGAATATGAAAGTTAGCTGGGTGCTTTTTGACTTGCGGAACGTTACTTACTACTACTTCTTGCTGATATTCATCGGCTTTTTGATGGCGTACCAATGTCATCCCAACCCAATTCATTAAACTACTTTTACTTTGCAAGCGATTTTCAGCTGGTAGCACCAGTGTTTCTACATCGCCAACTTTCAGCCACTCTTTCCACATCGCCGCTTGGTCTTTATAGGAGCCCACCAGAAAAAGTTTCTGTTCTGCACGTGTCAACGCCACATATAACTTCCGCATTTCTTCGGATAGTAATTTTCTTAATCGTACTTGTTTAATCGCCAAAAATGGTAAAGTATCGTACATAACTCGTTCTTCAGGTTGTAAATAACGAATGCCTACCCCTAAATTTTCTTCAAAGATATAGCGTTCATTCAAATCACTGACATTAAATTCTTTGGTCATATCTAAAACGAATACCACCGGAAATTCTAACCCTTTACTAGCGTGAATCGTCATGACGCGTACGGCATTCTCTTCACTTAAAACGACTGGTTCTGCTAAATCTTTGTCTTTTTCTTGCATTTTTTCGATGAAGCGAACAAATTGAAATAATCCGCGGAAGGTTGTTTTTTCATACGCCGCGGCCCGATCAACCAACGCATATAAATTGGCTTGGCGTTGTTTACCAACAGGCAACCCGCCAACATAATCAAGGTAGGCCGTTTCCCGATAAATCGTCCACAGCAAGGTGCTAATCTGGTTGCGTCGAGCCTGTTCCCGCCATTTTTCTAATGATTCAGCAAAACGTATAGTTTTTTCCTGAACAACTGCTTCCTCCATGGTTGGTTCCATCTTTTGATTAAACGTTAAAAATGCTTCGTAGTAACTGGTTTCCTTATTAGCCAAACGAATAAGCACTAATTCGTTTTCTTTTAATCCAACAATTGGTGAACGTAACACAGCTGCCAAAGGAATGTCTTGATAGGGATTATCAATCAATTGAAGCAAGGCAATCATTGTACGAATTTCCGTTGCTTGGAAATAATTTTGAGCATCATTGACTTGAACTGGAATTTCTAATGATTTAAAAACATCTAAAATAGTTAAATTATTTTTCTTTGTAGGCGTTAATAAGACAATATCTTGATAAGTAATCGGTCGATCCGTTTTCAGCTTTTTATCATAAATTAAGAAATTTTGGTCAATTAATTCACGAATTTTCAAAGCAGTAACGTAAAGTTCCCCTTCTGTCTTATCTTCAATCAACAACTCAGGGGATTGTAATTCTGGAAATTCAACTGATTCTGTTGCTTTTTTTTCATAAATTAGCAATTCAGTTGAATAATCAGCCGCCTCCGAAAATTGATCAAAACCATGAACCAAAGCAGCTGACTCATCGTAAGCAATTTGGCCCACTCGCTCATCCATTAATTGACTAAATACTAAATTCGTAAAGTCTAAAACGTCTTTGCGGGAACGAAAATTTTCAGCTAGAATGATTCGTTTACCCTCTTTGCCTTGCCCATACTGATTGTATTTTTCAATAAACAATGTAGGATCTGCCAAGCGGAAAGAATAAATAGACTGTTTCACATCTCCTACCATAAAAAGGTTTCCTTCTGTGCTAAGCGGACGGCGCAACCAATACAAAATAGATTCTTGTAATTGATTGATATCTTGGTATTCATCGACTAACACTTCATCAAATTTTTCGCGATAGTAAACCGAGGCTTCTGATGCATGCCAGCCATCTGCCTGATTTTTCGCTAAAATAGCTAACGTATAATGTTCTAAATCGTTAAAATCCACTAAATTTTTAAGCCGTTTTTCTGCGCCATAGGCCTCCATAAATTGTTTCCCCACGTGAGCCATTTCTTGAACAATGGGCGTGGCCTCTTTCAAGACTTGTTTCATGGCATCTGGAGAAAGTGTAAACAGTTGCTTTTTCAAATCATTTAACGCTTTTTTATTTTGTTCTCGTAACTGTTTGGCTTGTTCCGCGGTTGGTTTCAACTCTTCGGCACGAACCGTTGGGTAGCGGTCAAAGCTTAACAATTCAGTCAAATTATAGGCGCTTTCTAAATCATTTCTCTCTAAAAATTGTAAAAATTGTTTTGTTTGTTCCTTTTCATTTTGAGCTAAATACCAAATCTTTTGAAGTTTCTCTTCGCCCTCTGTTAAGGTCACCATTTCTTCGTAACGCTGAAGAGTTCGTTGTAACGTCTCAACGGCTAGCGGTTTTAAATACGTCTGAAATAACGTTGATTCGCCTAGCTGATCCCCTACTTCGTAGGCTTGTGTTAAGCCATTAATCCACGCCTCTGGATCAGGATTGGCTTTGGCAAATTCATAAAAAGAAAAAATTAAGTTAGTGAGTCCGTCATCACTACGGTCATTGGAAAAATTCGCTGTTAATTGGTAAAACGCTTCTTGATTTTCCGCATAAAATTGTTCACGTAATGCATCCCAAACATCTTCTTTTAATAACAATGTTTCTGTTTCATCTGTTAACATCCGAAAAACTGGATCTATGTCAATTAAATAATAAAAACGACGAATAACAGTTAAACAAAAGGCATGTAACGTGCTGATATTGGCTGTTGGCAAAAGAGCAATTTGACGAGAAAAATGCCGTCTTCTTTCTGGATCTTGTTCTTCATTCATTGCCTTTTGTAAAGCCACTTGGATACGTTCTTTCATCTCACGGGCGGCGGCTTCAGTGTACGTCACAATCAAGAGACGATCGATATCGACGCCGCTTTTGACTTTTTCAATGACACGGCGGACTAAAACGGTGGTTTTTCCTGAGCCAGCCGAAGCAGAAACTAAGATATTTTCATCGCCATCAAACACCGCTTGCCATTGACTGTCGGTGAATTGCTCATTGGCTGGACGTAGTGGAATTGTTTTACTCATCTTCGGTTGCTCCTTCCTCATCTTTGTTTAACAAGCGCGCCATAATTTCCTCTTTGGATAAATTCTCAATACGATGATAATTATTTTCTTTTAACATCACATCAAAATCACAGACACTTCGAAACGGACAATAACGACAAGCAATCCGTTCCTTGCCTTGATAAGCGGGATTAAGTTGAACTTCGCCGCCAATAATTTGATTCCCCGCTTCAATAAATTTATTTCGGTTATGGGAAAGCAACGCGCCTAGTTCTGGTTCTGTCACAAATTTATCTTCTTGGCGACGACCAGGTTTAATTTGTTCTTTGGCGGATTCTTCAATCGGAAACAGCAACGAACTTTGTTTAGCTTGCAGACTCGTATCTAAATGATCCAATAAATCTGGGTCTTTCATCAAAAGACCATCAAACTGATATTTTTTAAGCATTTGTTGTTCAATGTCGTCTTTGCCTTCATAAGATAATGTAGGATTGTGTACATGCAGATAAAGTGAGCCAGCAGGTTTAGCTTCTTGACCAACTAATTGCACAGCATCCATTAAAGCCACATCCAAGTACGTCAGCATTTGCATGGCTAAGCCGTAATACGCTTCTGTCATATTAAATTTACGGTGACTCGATTTATAATCAATCACACCTAAATAGGTTGATTCGGGTGTAACCAATTGATCAATCCGGTCGATTTTTCCCCGAACATGAATTTTCCCTTGATTTTTTAATGGTAATTCCAAACCAGAAATTCCTTTTTTAGCGGCAATTTGGCCAAATAACACTTCCGTTTGAACAGTCGTCATGCCACTTCGTTGGCTTTGGCGTTTCAGCGCCCAACTGACTTTTTTAATTGTTTGACTCAATTGATAGCGAATATAGTTCATGCGACTAGAGGTCGTTAATACAGAAAAACGTGCATCCCCTAAAATACTATTTAGTACTTCCTCCGCCAATAAATTGACTTCCTGATCGGTTAATTCAGATAAGTTCCGTTGATTCATAATCAATAATTTAAAGAACTGATCCAATGCTTCATGGAAAAATTCCCCTGTAGCTGCTGGCGAAAGCCCAAAGACATCTCTTTCTTTCAAACGTAAGCCATAGCGAGAAAAGTATTGATATTGACACCGATAAAAACTCTCCATCCGAGAAACGGATGTATAAATATCTTTACCATATAAAGGTTCTGCTAAGACCTCATCAATCTTTTCAGGAATATTTTGATGCGTTAAACTTTCGAAAACTTGCTTGGCTAGCGGCGCAATTGATTGGTTCATTAGCGCTTTTTCCATATTTAACCAGAAAGGCAACAATCCTTCTTGTGTTTCTTTCCGTTGTCTTTTCAAACGCGTTAATTCACCGATTAACGTCCGATACGTACTAATATGGGCTAAACTGGTCGTTTCATCATCGAAAATGGTTGTTTCATTTTTTTCAAAAACGGGCAAGTTTAAATCTTTTTGGATATTTTTAAAATAAGGAGACGGTTTGACTTCTTGAGCGGTGTCTTTAACACTTGGATAGGTTAAATATAACCGTTCTCGCGCTGAAGAAAAGACGAGATACGCAACATAAGGTTCTTGCGCAATTTTGCGTCCGGTTGTCCCACGTAAATATTGGTTTTCCGTTAAAGTATCATTGATTGTCTGACGTTCTTCATCAGACAATAGTGTTTTATTTTCAATCTTTTGTGGAAAAATTTCTTCCGTCATCCCAATAGCAAAAGTAACCTTGGCAGCGCCAGGTCGAGTTAAATCCATTGCGCGAACTTGTACTTGGTCAATCGCTGTCGGCACTTTACTATAGTGCAAACCTTCCAAGCCACTAACAAATATTTCTTGAAACGTTGTAAAATCAAACGAACTTTCTCCGTAAACAGTGACGTATTCATCTAGTAACGACATCAATGCATCCCAAGTCTGTTCATGGTTACGAGCTGTTTCTAGTTGACCTGCTTCGATAGCTTGTAAGCGCCACATTTTTAATTGTGTTGCCACACCACTTTGCAGTAAAAAGTGATAGAAGACGGTCGCTGCTTCCAAACCAGTTTTGGCACTTATCATTGCTTGAAAGTAACTAGGTAGCAGCCGTTGAAGCGATTGACGAATCGCATTTGACTCTTCTTCCATCGTAGCGACATCTTCTTGCTCTTCCGCTTCAAAATCATACCGAATAAATTCCCAATCTTTTTCTTGTGACCAATAATAACCTTCATAGCCGTATGCCAGGACTACATTTTCGGTAATATCAACTTTTCTGCGCCAAGCGTTCCGTTGGTTTAACCAATCAGTCAAGCTTTCTTCAGAAGTAGCGAGTTGATTCATTGGCATAAATAATTCCGTTCTCAAAAAACGGAGCACATCACGATAACGATAATTGTACGAATGAATAGCAAATAAAGATTCAATCCATTCGACTAAAGGATGCCGATCCATAGCCATATCTCGGTCGACATAAACAGGAATCTCGTGTTCCGCAAAAATCGGTTCTAATAAATTTTCATAACAATCTAAATCACGAGTCAACACCTGAATTTCTTTGTACCGATACCCTTCTTCCACCACTAAACGGCGAATTTCGGTTGCAACATGTGTTAATTCTTCTTTAACGTTTTCAGCACGCCACAGAAATAAGCCATCGCCCCTCCAGTCAGCTGCGCTTAATGGAGGCAGGTGTTCTTGCGATTGAATCCAATAATCGTTTAATCCTTGCAAATCTGGATTTGTAATTAATACCTCTTTCTTTTCCACATAATCTGAAAGAATCGGGATTTGCTTCTGTCTTGCTAGTTGATAAAGCTGATGATAGGTTTGTCCCGCTTCATAAAATAACGACCGCGGATCAGGTAAGTCATGCGGATATTGTTTGTCCAATAAAAGGGCTACTTTCACAGAACCTGCTTGCGCCATTAGCACTTCAATCAACTTTAATTCTCTGGCAGTAAACTGCTGATAGCCTGAAATAACGAATTGAACATTCGACAAATCAACCGTTTGTAAATACTCGCTTAAATGTTGAATAATCTCCGCTGATTCATAGCCATACTGACTCATTTGCAATTGGAATCGCGTAAAAATTAACGTTAAATCTTGAAACTTAAGTTGTAAATCTTGTCCTTTAGGGTTCTCCGTTTGTTTTTCTAAAAATGGATAAAGCTCCGCAATCTCAATATTGCCTTCGCGCATTTCTTGATAAAGCTGAAATAGTTGCTGAATAAAGCCAGGCTTGTTAATTTCACCTCTAAAAATTTGTAACTCTTCTTCTGCTTCTACTAAAATTTTGCGAAAAATCATCGCAGCACCTGCATCAGATAAAACATCTGCCGAGTAAAAAGGTGTATGTTGTAAATAGTACCAAGCCAAACGATAAAAACTAAAAACCTGCAGACGGGTACTGGTTATTGAATCAGACGTAGTTGTCTGTAATTGACGTAACTTTTGCAAGACTTGAATTTCTTGCTCAAACTTAATATGGTTCGGGACTAAATAGAATACTTCATGCTGTGCGTCTTCCTCTAGCCATTGTTTTGTCGCCTGTATAAGTGGCGCTTCTAAGTCTGCCACGGCGGTTCCTCTAATAAACTGCACACTCATGGTTTCACATCCTTTTCCTTTGCACTGCCTTTATTTTACCACAAAAGAAGGACGGAAACATGTGTTTGTTTTTACACATTTCCGTCCTTCTCTTTTACTCATTGTCTCTTTTATTGTTTTGACACTTCTGGTATTGGACCAAACCGTGAGAATGGCCACATCACAAATTTCACTTCACCCAAAATATCTTTTTTATGAATAAAACCAATGACACGACCGTCTTTTGAATTCCGTCGATTATCACCTAAAACAAAGTAGCTATCTGCTGGTACTTTTTCTTTTAATGAAAAATCGCCTGTCAAAGGTTGACCATCTGTTAAGGCTTTTTTAAATTCATCTAAATAGGGTTCGTCAACTTCTTTTCCATTGATGTACAACGTATCATCCTTGTACGCAATTGTATCTCCAGGTAAACCAATCACACGTTTAATATAATTTTTATCTGGTTCATCTGGCGCTGGGAAAGTAATAATATCGAAACGATTAATTTCTGTGTTTTTTAACGTAATTACCCGTTCACCATCTGCTAACGTTGGATCCATTGAATGACCTCTCACTACGACAGGCGTAAATACAAATTGTCTCAGTAAAAACAGACCCAAAGCTAAACAGGCAAAAAAGACGACTGTTTTAATTAATTCTTTTGATTTCAAACTCATTCCTCCAAAAACCTTATTATCTTATGTCTCATATTCTACCACAAAGTAAATCAATCCTATAGTGCTTAACACCCAATTAATTTTTATGTACGCTTTTTTACAAAATGGTCAGAAAAAAACGTATTTCTTTCAAATTTGATTCTTACTTTTTGATCCTGCTCATAAAAAAGCATAATCAATTCTAAAAGGGCTGAATTGATTATGCTTCTAGCGTTTTAGCGATCCATCACAACCACGTAACAAACTTCTAAAGGACCATGCAACCCGACAACCAGTTGCATTTCAATATCTCCTGAATTAGAAGGCCCTGAAATAAAGTGAATCGCTGAGCCGATTTTTTCGCCTTTTTCTATTTTTTCTGTATAAAAAGCTGCTGGCTGAGTCGAACGTGGAACGAGTTTGCTAAACGGTATAATTGAAATGTAATGCTTCGGTAAAAAATGTAAGGCTCTGCCTTGTCCCGCATTGGACTCCACCACAATCGTTCCTGATTCAGCTAGTAAAAACTCAGCAAAGGCAATCGCAATATTTGCCTGAGCAGCTGTTTGAATATTCGCTTCTCGTTGCTCACTTCCAGGTTGCCATTGCTTAACAGAAACAGCCTCTAATGACTTAGCTAAATCAGCTAATCCATAGGCTTCAAAACGTGCATCTGTTGGCAATAAAAGATTGCCCCCACCAAACTCAGCAACAATTTGCTGAATCGTCGTCAGTAAATTTTCTTGTGTGGTTTCCACTAAGTTCGTGTGAATCGTTTCCACACGTTCTTTCACAATCGTTAATAGCTCTGCTGGTGTTTTATCTGCCAACTGTTCTTCTGGTAAATGATTAACTGGCTCAAATGGATGGGCCGAAACAGGCTGTTTTTCTACGCCTAATTTTTCTCGTAGATTTTGTAAAAAAGGTTCTCGATTTTGAATCGCTTCGTTAGTCATTTTTTTCACCTTCTTGATGTTTTTTGAACCAACTTCTGAAGTTTTCTGAAGATTTTGGTGGTCTTGGCAAATCACGAACATCGGTCCAACCTTTTACTAACCCTGGTCCTTTATCAAGGTAGCCCCCATGATTGTACATGTTTTCAACAGTAATTTCTTTTGTTTACTTAAAATGCCCGCTGCAGCATGATCGACTTTCATGGCTGCTTTAAACATTGCTGGTGAACCAGTGGCTTTACCTACCATACGCATTTGGAAATCTTCAAATCCATGTTTCATTTTCAGATCATCGGTCATCACTTTACGATGTTCAATTAATAATTCGTGCAATGGAATTTTCACAGGACACGTTTCCGTACATGCCCCACAAAGACTAGATGCATAAGGCAATTCCCCAAACTGTTTATATCCACCTAAAATTGGAGAAAGCACAGCACCAATTGGGCCTGGATAAATAGAGCCATAACCGTGCCCTCCAATATGGCGATAGACCGGACAAACATTCAGACAAGACCCACAACGAATACACTGTAAGACTGGCTGAAAGGCTGTTCCTAACGCTTTTGAACGTCCGTTATCCAAAATGACCACGTGAAATTCTTCTGGACCATCGGATTCATCCGCATTTTTTTGCCCGGCAAACGTCACATACGTTGTTAAATTTTGACCAACGGCACTTCTGGCTAAAAGGTTATCTAAAACCTCTGCTTCACGCATTGTTGGTACGATTCTTTCCATCCCCATTAACACGATTTGTGTCTTAGGAATACTGATGGTCAAATCAGCATTTCCTTCATTTGTATTTAAGTTAATTAAGCCGCTATCCGCAATAGCAAAATTACAACCTGTAATGCCAATCTCCGCTTCCAAAAAGAATTTGCGCATCACTTCTCGTGCACAGCGTGCCAAATTTACCGGGTCATTATCTCCTTGATACCCTAATTTTTTCGCAAAAACCTGACGAATCTGTTCGCGATTTTTATGAATACTTGGGAAAACAATATGTGACGGCTCATCCCAGTCATCCATTTGTAAAATGAATTCCGCCAAGTCTGTTTCCATCACACTGACATCGTCTAATCCCAATAACATTGGATCAATATCGACTTTCGGTTCGTCACCATTGATTTAGATTTCACAATTTTTTTCGCCTTTTTTTCTAGAACCACTTGTTTCACATATTCATTGGCCTCTTCGGCGGTTTGAGCAAAAAAGACTTTGCCACCTCGTTTGGCGACGTTATCACTGAACTCTTCTAAATAGTCAGGCAGATACTGAATTGTATGTTGGCGAATTTGTTCTCCCAGTTCACGCCATTGTGGCCAATTGCCTAAAGCTTCCCGCGCACCTTCTCGTTTCTCCCATTGGGCATCTTGTGCTTTGGCGACAGCCTTTTGCATAAACACATCTTTTTTACTTTCTTCAATTCGTTCACTTAACGGCTTATTGCTCGTTGATAATCCCACAGTTCTTCCCCCTTACCCTACCGATATGATTTGCGGTTGATCCATGCGTGCTTCATCCACTTCGTGATTAAGGACTTCTGCAATATGCATAATCTTAATCTTTTTCCCATCACGATTGAATTTACCGCCGATATTCATCAGGCAACCCATATCCGCACTAATTAAAATTTCTGCGCCTGTATCAATCACATCGTTCATTTTTTCCGTCACCATTTGTTCAGAAATAGCTGGCATTTTCACTGAAAACGTTCCGCCAAATCCGCAACAATTTTCAAGATGTCCTAAAGGAATCATTTCTAATCCTTTCACATGATCCAACAAAACAAAGGGTGATTCTCGTTCATTTAAAATTCGCGTCATATGACAAGAACGATGATAAGTGGCTTTCCCATGTAACGTTGCGCCAACATCTTTGACCCCTAAGACACGATAAAGAAACTGACTAAACTCATAAGTTCGCTCAGCTAAACGTTGTGCTTTTGGTCCATAAATAGGATCATCTGCTAAAAATTTGTGGTATTCTTTCATCATGCCGACACAAGACCCCGCAGGTCCCACCACATAATCGGCACCGTCAAAACTATCAATTTGATTCTTAAGCGTTGTCGTGCTCTCTGTCACATAGCCACTATTGTACGTTGGCTGACCACAACACGTTTGGCTTGTTGGTAAAACCGTTTCACAGCCATAACGTTCCAAAACCTCTACCATTGCTTGCCCTACATTTGGAAAAAGTAGATCCACCACGCATGTCGAAAATATACTCACTTTCACGCAAAATAACCTCCTCGTTTTCTACGAAAAGGCTCCATGAAATTAATTGGGCGGCTGTCATTAAAAGTCACTTGGCTGTCGTCTCTAACTACTTCACAGTGCCTTTTCAACAAATACGTTATTTGTAACAAAAATCGTTTTTTAAAATGATTCTTATACAATAATTATTTTACCAGTATCTGGTTTTAACAGCAAACGATTCCAGAAATTTTGTGCATTTTCACACAAAAAAGGAGGCTTTTTTATAAAAGTTTCTTTTAACCCCTTTGAAATTCGTTTTTTCTGAAGAAAAGAGTGACGAAATTTTGAAATTTTGGTAAACTAAGAAAAAACGAGAAACGAGGGCCATGCATGTTCATTTCATTTAACATGTTTATTCTATTAATTGTTGCAACGATCCTAATGATTTTTCTGATTATCTATTTGACAGTCACTGGAAATGATAAAAATAATAAAAAGAAACAAAAGAAAGAAACAAAAAGAACTACGCCAACTTTAAACAAAAAAACAACTGTCCCCCCTTCTCAGAAGCCAAATGTTGTGACTGATGTTGCCAAAAAGAGCGAGCCGGAAAAGCAAGCCGTACAACGAACACAACAACCAACCACTAGAGAGGACGAGACTTCTCAATTTACACGAAGCCAACGTCATAAATGAAAATGGGCCATAAGTCGAGATGACTTATGTCCCATTTTCTAATTCTTAAGATAATCAGCTGAACAAAAAATCCGCTAGTGGTTTCACTTTTTCTTTTAATTAATGATAGTTTATTCTTCTTTTCAGGTGTATACTAAATGATTGAAAAGAGACTTTAACTAATTAGGAAGAGGTGATTTTTTGTCTGCAAAGCGGTTTATTCAATTATTCATTTGTTATGCTATTTCAATGATTGTCGCAATACTTTTAACGGACTTATTTAATTTCTCGAGTCCTATAGCTTATTTAGTAGTGGCTAGTATCATCGGCTATGTAGTCATTACTGTTCCATTAACAATTATGACTCTATTAAAAAATAAAAATTAATAAAAAAATTGAGCGATTTTAATCACTTAAATTGCTCGATTTTTTTATTTTCATAATATTTTTCACTTATTTTTTCATTTTCATTGACAGAATAGTTGTAATTGTCAGAAAATTGTATATAATAAAGAAAGTTATTTTCATATTATTTTTTTCAATTAAAGGAGAATCCTATGAGTGAAACACAACAAACAACCTTAAAAAAACAATTAAGCTCGCGCCACATTACGATGTTAGCCTTAGGGGGAGCGATTGGCGCAGGTCTTTTTAAAGGAAGTGGCGAAGCAATTGGTATTGCTGGTCCTTCTGTTTTAATCGCCTTTCTAATTGGCGGTGCTGTTCTCTTCATCGTCATGAGTGGTTTAGGAAAACTCGTTTTAGATGGCGGAGACACACATCATGGTTTGTCTGGCTTAGTTCGACCATTTTTAGGTGCACATTCTGCTGACTTTATTGATTGGGTTTATTATTCCATGTGGACAATTAATATTATCGCAGAAGCGGTTGCCGCAGCTTCCTTTTTACAACTTTGGTTTCCTAATATTCCTGCTTGGTTTTTTGTTTTTATTTTAGCTATTTTAACGACGCTCATTAATCTTTACTCGGTTCGTTTATTTGCAGAAACAGAATATTGGTTGGCGTTTGCTAAAATTAGTGTCATCATTTTGTTAATTATTTTTGGTGTTTATCTGGTGGGACAACAAATGCTAGGCAGTGGTGTCTTCCCTACTTTACAAAGTATCACCGATCATGGTGGCTTCGCCCCACATGGCATGAAAGGTATTGTTAATTCTTTATTAGTAGTTATTTATTCTTATGGCGGTTCAGAATTAATCGCGATCACTGTCAGTGAAGCAGATGATCCTAAAAAAGCCATTCCTAAGGCGATTCGTGGTGTGATGGGACGGATTATTTCCTTCTATATCATTCCATTATTCTTACTTTTGATTATTTTCCCTTGGAATACATTAGCAGGCACAACGGTGAGTCCATTTGTTATGGTTTTTGAAAAAATGAATATTCCTTTTGCTGCTGACATCGTAAATTTTGTGATTATTTTAGCCTTGTTTTCTTCTATTAATTCTGGGGTATACGCCTCTTCTCGCCTTTTATATTTTCGCTTAAAAGATAAAAAAGGACCCATGAGTAAACTTGCGGTTTTAAACAAGCACCAAGTACCTCAACGTTCAGTTTTCTTCTGCGCCAGTGTTTTATATCTGGGCGTTATTCTTTCTTATTTTGTTGGCGATGAATTATTTGGTTACTTAGCCGGTTCTCTCTCTTACACTGTCTTGCTAATTTGGATTTTAATTAGCGCTGCGGCGTTTGTTCTTTCTTTAAAACGAGGGTCTCTCTTTGAAAAAAGTATTAATCTCCTTGCTTTAATCATTTTAGGTCTCATCTTTATTGGCATCTTATTTACAAATTCGTTAGGCGTCACTCTTTTAACAGGCCTACTGTACTTTGTTATTTTCTTTAGTTATCGTAAGAAAAATGATTCCTTTCTACTCTCTGATGAAAGCTAAATAGACCAAAAAAAATCGAACAGTTTTGTAAGACAACTGTTCGTTTTTTCGATGTTCCATCTCCTTCTTCTTTTGCTATGCTATTTTTGTAAATTGTTAGGAGGAGAAAAATGAAAAAATCGGCGCTATTTTATTTATTGGCTTATTCATTGTTGGTGGTTATACAGGCTATCGTTATTATGCAGATACATATAAGGGTGAAAAAGCCTATGCACAAGTTCCTCTAGAAATTCCTGAACGAAAACAAACAGTAGATGACAATCAAAAAAGCATAGATGGCCAATATTCTTTACACTATCGACTAACTTTTGTTAAAAGTAATGGAAAAACACAAGTCATGGACTACGAACGGACAGACAAAAATCCTCAACCTTTGGAACCAAATGCTTACATAGAAGCAACCATTAGTAAAAAAAGAATCATCCAATCTCCTGTCAAAATTGATAAAAAGAGATTCCAGAAAAAGCTTTCGCACAATTAAATAACCGAAAAACAACCAGCGATAATTAGTCATCGCTGGTTGTTTTTTTACATGGAATAACAATTAATTCATAAATAATGGTACGCTGATTTTGCTTAATTTCATGAGAACCAAAAATTTCTTGTATGCGTTGTTCTAAAATTGGAACTGACCATTGTTCTTCAAAATAGTTGCGGAAAAAGTCTTTTGAAATAGCTTCTGATGCTTCAAAGAAAAATTTTTTTGTGAAAAAAGGTCGCTGTTCTTTTTTTAGAAATGCTTTGTATTTTGCCATCCAATTTAACTGCGGGTTGCTCTCTTGCTCAAAAGGAGAAAATAACGAATCTTGCTCTTCCACTAGCCGAAATATAAGACACCATTCCTCACTTAATTGGCACAATGCCTTAACTTTTTCCGGCGTATCCAAAGCAGGATTCATCGCTGAAAAAACGACTTGAAATTTTTTCCCAGTCTCAATCAGTCTTTCTTGGCTTTGGTGAAGAAAAACAACGTTGCTTTGTGCTTTTGCTTCCGCAATCTCCAACATTCTCTGAGAAATATCGGCTAGCGTATACTCCGTGACTTGCTCTTGAAAAAAAGGTAAGTATCGTCCTGTCCCACCTGCGATATCCAGAAATGTCTGACACGGAAAAAGACCTTCTTGGACCAAGAAATCACGTAATTCTCGGGCAATTGGAAATGGCGATTCTTGTTGAACTTCTTCATATTCTTCTGCAAATTCATCCCAAAATTCCGCTAATTCTTGCTCATTATTATTCATCAACAGTTGCCCCTTTCTCTCAATTCTTATAAAAAGTGTAGCAAAAGAAGCGCCAAAGAGCTAACAAGTTCACTCATTTAAATCAATAATTTCATCTACAAATCGCAGGGTTTTAGGTCGATGAGTAACCAAAATAGTCAACTTATTGTGGGTAAATTTTTGTACTTCTTGTAACACTTTTTCTTCGGTCTTTTCGTCCAATGCAGAAGTCGCCTCATCTAAAATAAGGATCTCTGCTTGTGTAAATGCTAAGCGTGTAAAAGCAATCCGTTGTTTTTCACCACCAGAAAAATTCATTCCTTTTTCACTCACAATAGTGTTTAAACCTTCCGGTAACCGTTCATAAAGTTCCCCCAACTGAAAACGATACATAGCTTCAATTACTTGTTCATCAGAAATTTCTTGATTAAATACAATATTTTCTTTCAACGTTCCTTGAAATATTGGCACATCTTGAGATAAATAAAAAACTTTTTCATAATAATCTTCCAAATTAAATTGTGTTAGAGGAAATTGATTCACATAAACTGTCCCCTCTGTCGGCTTCAATAATCCTAAAATCAATTTAATCAGGGTAGATTTACCTGTCCCACTTTTTCCAATCAAGCCATAGGTTTTATTCATTGAAAATTGTCGATTTTGTTGGGACATAATCGTTTGACTATCTACGCTAAAACACACATCTTTTAATGAAATTGTTTGAATTTCAGGTAACGCTTTGCCGGAAACCGCTAAGTCAGGATCATCTTCTTTTTTATAAAAATCTTCCAAGCGCTGATAGGCTACTTTATCCAAATTATATTGAACAAATAAAACATTAAATATGGCTATCGGCGTATAAATTCGATCGATATACATCACTATCGCTACAAGTCCACCTAAACTTAGCGTCACGACGTTAGTAAAACTAAGTACGACAATACTTACTTTGATAAGTGCAACTAACAAGGCAAAAAAGCCAAAGAAAAATTCATGGATCATAGTCATTTTTGTTATATTTTGACTATTTTCCTCTGCCATTAACGCGTAATTTTCAATCTCTTTTTTATATTTTCGATTAATTCTAAAAGTTACTAGTTCGGTCATCCCTCGTATCAAAGTAGCATTCATTGCTTCTTCAGAAATAAGTGTTTTTTCTTTCATTTTTTGTAGCGTTTTCAAAAGTATTTTGGTTAAAATAAATACAATCACATAACCAATTAGAATTGCTGGTAATAATTTTTTATCAATCAATGCTATGAAAAATAAATTAAATAACGTCTCTGGAATTAACTCTCGAAATAAGCGCCCATAAAAATTCAAGTGGATATTTCTCCCAGCTGCTGCACCAACTTCTACTTTTTGTAGTAAAGCACCCGCTCCCAGTTTTAGATATTCTTCATAGGAAATCTTGCTCATTTTTATTAAACTTAATTTCTTCAAATAGAAATAGATGCCATTAGTTAAGTAAGCTTTCGGTTTCTGTTCACAGTAAGACAATAGCGGAATTAAAATAATTGTCGTTCCATACGCTACTAACAACCCTAGTTGGAAACTTTTTTGATAATGATCTAACAACTGTTGAAAAAAATAAATTGCTAAAGCACTACATAATGAAACAATCACACCAATCAAAATGTACCAAGTGAAGCTTTTCTGAAAGTGCGACCATATTTTTTTAGTCATTTACTCCCTCCTTTTCGAGCATTATATACCTTACTGTAGCATAGTTTTTGATTGGCGCCTATCAGCAATTTATCTCCAGATAATAGAAAAGCCCCCCAGCGAAAGCTGGATGGCTTTTCTATTGTTAATTCTTTCTGATTTGTAGATAACTTACACCTAAAACGGCAAATGTACTTGCCAGTATTCCTGCTATTAACATAAACGGTGTTTTTGTTGTGCCTGTTTTGGGAAGTTCTCGTTGCCCGTTTGCTTCATTTAATTTTTGAATTGGTTCACTAAGCAGTTGGGGAGCCAACTGTGGGCTTCCTTCATTTTTCAATGTATTTAATGGAGCGTTTAGTATTTGTGGTTGATTTTTTGATGTAACATTTTTATTTGTCTCCACAGTTGTTTCTGTGGATGGCTGTTTTTTCTCAGTTATAGTAATTTCTTTTGTTGGTGAGACATGAACTTCTGATTGGCTGCTTTCTGCCGTTTCTGTTGTGCCATTCTCTTCAGTTGTCACACTTGGTTTTTCAGGTATGATTGGTGCAATTGTACCTAACGTTTCACTTTCATCTGGATTTTCTTCTTCTGTTGGTGAGACATGAACTTCTGGTTGGCTGCTTTCTGCAGTTTCTGTTGCGCCATTCTCTTCAGTTGTTTCTGTTGCCTGTTCCGAAGTAGGTATCTTTGGTTCCCATTCTTCTATTGTCTCTAAAGGAATGTCTAGACTTTCTTCTGTTGGCATTTCCACATTTTGATTGCCGCTTGCCTCGCCTTCTACAAAAACATTTTTAACCTGTGATGTATTTTTTTCATTCGTTGCGTCTTGATTGTTTAGTTGATAATTGATGTCATAACTATTTTCAAATGTTGCTTGATGTTGGCCTGCTTCCGTGATTGTCGAAGTGTAACGGACGATAAAGGAAGTAAAGCGTGCTTTATCCCGATAAAAACGTAAATTAAAGTCATTATCTGTTACGAAGTCAATTTTGCCATAACCTTGTTGCTCAAACTCGGCAAGTGAAATATATTTAGTTTCTTTGTCATTCACAATATCAAATGTAAAACTCTCTTTATTTAATTGTTGACCACTTCCTTGTCGATCCGCAATTGAAATATCTTCTGTGACATCGGATTTATTGAGGTTCACATTTAAAAACCAACGTACTTGATTTGACTCTCCAGCCAAATCGCCTACTTTATAAAAAAACGGATAGTCTCGCTCAATTTGGCCAGTCTCTGTGTTGGTCACTCCTTCAATCGTCAAACGTTGAGTCGCCGTTGCTGTTCCGAAATCCGTTTCTATCACATTCGGTTGCGAACTATTGGTGATAAGCGTTTTAATCCCGAAAGAAAAATGCCCATTCACATTATGTAAAGATTCAACTTTTTCATTAAATGTTGCTACAACATGATCTTTATAGATAAAAACTTCCCCTAAACCATTTAAATTGATTTTTCGTGGTGAGCCATCGTTCTCGGTCATTCCAACTAATGCATTTGGTAAAGTTAAAGTAATAGTATCGCCAGGTTTTATTTTCTGATTTTCTTTGTCACTAAAAGATACTTTAATTGAGGTCATCTCTCCTTGATATAAAGTAGTGTGATCTAATTCTACTTTGTCAACGATTGAACTTTTGCTCAATTCGGCGCCAAACGAAATTGGACCAATCAATAACGCCCCCGCAATTGGTAGAATCATTACCAACAGTAACACTAAAAATTTTACATTTTTTGTCATAAAAAATTATTCACCCTTCTTTTCTCTTATTTTTTCCACTTAGTGGTCTTTTTCAGAAGTTGACAATAGCAAAAAGATATGTCTCGTACAATATTAATGCTCATTTAAGTAGCCTTTTTTTTAAATTTCTAATTCACTTCCTAAGGAAAACGTTTTATTATGGTAGTTACATTAGATAACATTTGTTACAAAATATCTAATGCTGCCAAGTTTGAGTTGCATAAATAACATATTTCACATTAATAATGAATAAAAATACTTATTTCATCCTCATTTTGTTTCCCAGGCCATTTATTCTTGTTATAATAAAAGTTATGAGATAAGAAGGAAAAGAATGAAAAATTCATATTTTGACGGTGATTTAGCCACGTATATCGGGACTTCAATTTTAGCAACCTTGATTACTGTCTTTACATTAGGCATTTGCGCACCTTGGGGAATTTGTATGATGTACAACTGGAAAATCAAGCATACCGTTATTGATGGTAAACGCCTTTATTTTGACGGTACAGCTATGCAATTATTCGGTCATTGGATTAAATGGCTTTTATTAACTATAATTACTTTAGGAATTTATGGTTTTTGGTTGAATATCCGTTTGCAACAATGGATTACAAAACATACCCACACACTTTCATAAAAAGAGGAAGGATGAACTGAGTTACGGTCCATCCTTCCTCTTTTTATGAATATCTAACAGAGTGTTATCCTACTCTTTGAAAAAACAAGGAATTTATGCTATACTTTGATAAGTATCAAGGGATACTTATGTTATTTCGGGGGCGTTACGGATTCGACAGGCATAGTTGAGCTTGAATTGCGTTTCGTAGGTTACGGCTACGTTAAAACGTTACAGTTAAATATAACTGCTAAAAACGAAAACAATTCTTTCGCTTTAGCTGCCTAAAAACCAGCTAGCGAAGATCCTCCCGGCATCGCCCATGTGCTCGGGTCAGGGTCCTAATCGAAGTGGGATACGCTAAATTTTTCCGTCTGTAAAATTTAGAGGAGCTTACCAGACTAGCAATACAGAATGCCTGTCACTCGGCACGCTGTAAAGCGAACCTTTAAATGAGTGTCTATGAACGTAGAGATTTAAGTGGCAATATGTTTGGACGCGGGTTCGACTCCCGCCGTCTCCATTTTTAGAAAAGTAGAGAAAAACAAAAAAGAGCATAAAACCTTATAAAATTAAAGGTTTTAGCTCATTTTTTTTCTATAAGCAAGAGAAGGCTCGTTACCTCCTCTTACACTTCCTATCACATTATCTTTCTAAAACCACTTCATTTTCTTTTTCTATTGGTGATTTTGGGTATTGCATAGAACATGGCTAAAAATATTATTGTTATCAAAAGAGTTTTTAAGATTTCAATTTCTCCTGAATCTATCCAAGTATACACAAAAGCGATGATAAAAGTAATTACTATTTCCGTAACATGATCTTTTAAATTCATTAGCTTAGCCCACATTGAACTGCCCATAAAGCTAGTTGTCCAGCTACAATAATAGCATTCGTCTTTAACCCATTGGCTTTAGCGAAGCGTAATACAGTCACTGCTAATTCTTTCCAGGCTTTCTTTTGTGCAGCTTTTACAATTGCGCTGATACTAATCATTGCAAAAAACTCATCTTTGATTTTGTTAGCAACGCAACTTCCTAATGCATTCCAATTAAAACGTGCTTGAACTACTGTTGAAGCATCAGAAATATTTACATTTAACTCTTCCTCAACTGAAGAAATCTCTTGCTGAGCAAAATTATTTTTGACATAGTTTTTAAAGTTATCTTCCGTCACTCCATTCGCATACATTTCTTCCAGTCCTTTTGCTACAGCCTCAACTTCTGAATCCTCTAGCTGGTCAGATGCATAAACACTTGTACCAGCGCTGATAAAAATACCTAATGTCATTAGTAATGCCATCGCCAAACAAAAAAATTTAGCCTTTTTTGTCACCTGTAATTCCATAAATAAATCCCTACTTTCTTTTTCCTTGTTATAATCATAACAAGGAAAAAGATAATTTATCATCAAAATCCCTATTTGATGCTTATATTTTCCTATATATCCTAGAGCTGATTTTTCTCACTAGTGATCACATCAATTTGAACTAATGATTCAAAAAAAGACACAGGTTATTTGAGGTACGTTCGAGGTAATGCTAGGTTCTATTTTGAAAACAACGCAGCTCTCTTGAAATATTTTTTGAGCTTGTCTAAACCTTCTGAAACGAATATAGAAAATAAAAAAAGAGTCCCCTTTCTCAAGGAAACTCTCAATTGCTAAGTCAAAATAACTTCACGTTATCTAAATCTTTTAAATCAATCCTATGGTTCGCGGAACAAAGGAGCTAAAAACTTAATAGAATAAATCGCACAAATTCCGACAATAATATAGATAATTTTTGCTAATGGTGTGGTTGCACCGCCACTAATTGTTGCAACTAAATCAAAATTAAATGCACCAACTAATAACCAGTTTAAACCTCCGACAATCAATAAAATTAAAGCAATAATATCCAGATATTTCATTTTTAACACTCCTTCCAAATTTGATAAGCCAAGAGTAACACGTTTATTCTTTATTTACGAAAATAATGATTCAGGAAAAAAACTTTTTTCAATTATTTTCTTGAATCATTTTTTCATTATTAAGAATTTTATGATATAACTAAAGAGTAGACAAAAACAGATTCATTATCTCTGATAAGAAATGGTGGTTTATTATGCGTGCTAAGTTATTTTTAATTTTGCGGAATCGAGTGTTATCCCGTGTTGTCTTTGTCATTCTATTTTTACATGTGCTTTTTACCACAAATGATTTCACGGTGTTGCTACTCCTCTTACTATTGAATTATTTACTCACGCTTGAGGATAGCGCGAAAAAAAACAGAAAAATCCAAACTTGGCAGGAATTTAAACAGTCGATTGATTGGCCCTTTGTCGCTTTTTATTCAGGGCTTGCTCTTTTAGTTATTTCGTTAATACTTCAGTTTCTCTGGTTCAATTATGCACGATAAGGAGGATTAAAAATTGAAAAGCTATTTTTTTACTCTTTTTTTTAGTATGTTTAGCCTTTTCGTCATACTACTTTGGTTTTCTGGTCGTCTTTTTCCGTCGCTTGTACCAGATAATGAAGCCGCTAATAATTAACGCACAGGCAATTAAAAGTAATATCCATAATAGTAAATTTTGTTGTTGTGCCACTTTTTTCATCCCCGCTGCTGCTTTTTCTGGTTGATATGGGATACGATGTCCTCGAACTAATAACCGATGACTGTTTATCATATACGGTGTGCAAGTTAATAAAGTGACGAGATCTTGGCCAGACTCAATGTGTAAATCTTTTGTATCAGTTGGTTCAACGGTTTTTATTTGATCTACTTGATAAGCGAGCGTCTTCCCATTAACTTCGATATAAAATTCATCGCCTTTTTTTAATTCTGGCAAATCTGTAAATAATTTGGCTTGAGGGAGACCACGATGTCCTGAAATGACCGCATGTGTATTCGCACCACCTGTAGGATAGGAGGTTCCTTCTAACAAGGAGCTTCCTTTTTCCAATAGCAATGCATTCGTTTTATCAAAAATTGGTAAACGGACATTTATTTTTGGAATGGTTAAAACACCAATCGTATGACTTTCAAAATAGGATTTGTCTGGTTTTTTCGTTGTTTTTTGCGTTTCAGAAAAAGGATCTAATCCAGGATTGCTGCCTTTTTTCGCTAATTCTTGGTTTTTCTTTTCCATTTTTTCTTGAAGTTCAGCCATTTCTTTGGTGTTTTCTTGGCTTGCTTTTGCTTGATAATGAGCGATAATTTGTTGATCCAGATAGTTATTTAATGCATCGCTAACAAAAGGATACGCAAATGCACCTATTCCAATAATCAGTAAAAGAATCATAAAACCATCAATGATACGACGTTTCTTTTTTGACTTCATTGCTTCCTCCTTAAAAATAAAGCATGAAAGCCTGGGACAGTGATTGGCCCAGGCTCTTTGTTTTTCTAAAAATTTCTTCGGTGATGCTAGAAATTAAGCATTTTCTTTTCTACGTCTAGCAAAGTAGACTCCTGCAATAAGTAGCAAGACTGCGCCACTTCCTAAGTAAACGTAGATTCCTTTGCCACCTGTTGAAGGTAAGGTACCTTTGTGTTTGTTTGGTACTTTTTCTGGTGAAACTAGGTTTTCTGTTGTGCCATATGATTGTTCATTGACCACAAATTCAATCCGATTTGTTAACAAGACATAATCATCAGGAGCTACAGTTTCTTCTAAATAATAGGTACCGTATTTAAGCCCTGTGATATCAACTAATCCATCAGCCGTTGTTGTAAAAGTAGTTGCTTCAGCTTTTGTTTTCACCCAAGTTGCTGCTTTCGTTGTTTCATCGATTTTCAAATAATTTGCTGTGTCGCTGTTTTGATCACGGACGACAAAGGAAGCTCCCGCCAAGGCTTGTGTCGCTGTCACATCGCCATCGACTTTAATGAAACGTTTCCCACCTGTCACCACTTCAACAGTTGGTGGTGTTTGGTCGTCGGTATGACCGTTATCAACATTCGCCTCATTTTTAAAGCCTTTCGTAGGATCTGCTTTTTCATTTAAATGCATAAAGTAAACGAATTTTAGTGTGCCGCCTGGTGTTAGCGTAGGAATATACGCTGGATTAACGGCGACAGTGAAGCCATTTGCTTGTTCAGTCACTTGATAATTTTCAGGAGCGATCATTGTATCCCCATCATATAACGCATAGGCATACTCTCCAGAAGTCACGTTATCAAAAGTTAAGGCTGCATCATGTTTATCAACTAAATTGAATTTGACGTATTTATTAGCGTCGCCTTCTTTGTCTGCAATCCCCAATGGAATATTTACAGAAATTTGATATTTAATTTTTTCGCCAATTGCCACATCTTTACCATCTAAGTTTGGTGTTGTTTTATCAACTTTAGAGGTATCATTTTTGACTGTTTTTTCAACAGGTGTTTGATTGTTTGCTTCAATTGTAAATGGTGTTTTTGTTTGATTTTCAATTAATTCTGCATTATTTGGAGCTTTTACTTCTTCTAAAATATACGAACCAACCTCAAGATTTTTAACTGTTAATTCTCCCGTTCCATTCTCTGCTTCTGTAAAATCATTTTCGCCAATTTCATAACTTTTCCCAGTAATAAAGCGTTTTGCTTGTTCTTTATCCGTTGTCCATGTATATAATCCATCTTTGACTCCTTGGATATATTTTACTGTGCCTGGTGAGCCTTCGCTTTTGGAAATAACAAATTCTGCACCATTTAATCCTTCATTTTCAGCAGTTCCTACTTTTTTCACATGTAAACTACCATCATTGGCTACCACATTTTTAGGATAAATATGAACAATCGCTAATTCTTCTGTTCCATATTTATAGGAACCATCTGCTTGCTTGATCATTTCGTAAACTGGGAACGCCACCACCATATTCGTAGCAGCAACTACACCCTCTTTTGGTTCTTCTTTAATGGTATACACTGCATCTTTACCATTTTGTTTTTTAGGTAACTGAACAGTGACATTCCCATTTGCATCGGTGGTTCCTTGAGCAACAGGTTTCCCAGGAGTTAAACTTTGGACAGCTTGTTTAGCTGCATCAACGCTTGCGCCTGCCGCTCGTTGCTCGTAAAATTCGCTCGTCACGTTATAAATACTAAACGTCACATCTGCCAGTCCTTGATATTTATCAAACTCGCTCATTTCTTTCCCGCTATTTTGAATAAGCGGATCTGGTAAATCCGTCATTTTCTTTTTGTGAATCACGAGCTGTGCGCTCTCCCCATTTTCTTCTGCAAATGCAGTTGTTGTCCCTAATACACTCGTGAAAAGTGGCAAAATTAGTAACAAGGTACTAACGGTGTACCAAACTTTTTTTAATTGCTTCATTTTCTCTCTCCTCTTTTTTGTTTTTGATAAAATAGCCAAATGACTACCAGCCCAATGATTAGCAGGCCTGCAATCGTCAACCAAATAGAACGTTCTTCATTTGTTTTTGGTAAGAAGCCTGACTCTTTTACTTTTTTATTGATTACATGTAACGGTGCTGTTCGTTGTCCGTTCGTTGCATAAGAATTTTTTTCCACCGTAAAAGGAATTTCTGTTTGATTCAGAAGATAACCTTTTGGTGCAGAGATTTCTTCCAAGAAGTACTGGCCATCTTTTAAGCCTTTAACTGAAAATTCACCGGCTTGATTAGACGTGAATTTTTTAGCTAATGCTTTTTCTTTTTGCCAACGATACCCGTTTGCTGTTTCATTGAGGTATTCCCCCGCTTGATTTTTGACGATAAAAGCAGCCTCTGGCAAGGTGATTTTCGCATTTTCACTATCAACTTTGACAAAAGACTTGCCGCCTGTACGAACTGCGGCTCTTTTAGTCAAGGTATGCTTGTCCGTGACTAATTGTCCTTCGTTGTTAATCGCAGTGTCTGGTTCAGCGGTCTTTTCTAAACGCATTTGATACGACACAGTCATTGTTTGATTTGCAAAGTTTTGTAAGTCTTTAATTGAAAAATCAAGCGTAAATCCATGCTTTTGCGTCGTCAATGTGTAACCTGTAGTAACTGTTTTTCCAGCCACTTTTACCACAATTGATTCTGGTAAAAGTGTCAACGTTGTATCCGCCTTATCTGACAAACGGAATTCCTGATATCCTAAAATATTCGCTGGAATCTGAGTCGTTAACTGATAGTTAATGTGCTCTCCTTGATTAAAGCCTTGTTGCTTATCGAGTACCGTTTTTTCAAGTGGTGGTAAGTCATAGGCATTTTCTTCATTTTTTGGATATAAATGAATATGCGTTAACGATTGCCCTTGTGGATCTTGAACAGGCAAAATCACTACTAGGTTGCTAGCTTTTTCCTTTACCACTTCCGGTGCTTCCGCTTCAACAAATAAATAGGCTTTATCTCGTTGCTGCGAATCTTTGCTAGCTAATGAAAAAGAAACCACTCCATCTTCTCCATTTATTGTCTGTGTTTTATCTTCTGCAATCGGTTTTCTATTCATTGCACCGGTTTCTGCTAATTGACGCTGTGCCTCTTGGACCGTTTTTCCTTCAGAACGAAGCTGATAAAACGGATCCGTCACATCATAGACTTGATAAGTGACGTCATTTAAGCCCCGATAATTTTGAAGCAGCGTTCCCTCTTCCCCTGTGTTTTGCTGCTGTTCTGGTAATTGACCATCAGGGAACAATAATTTGTGCAACGTAACTTGAACGCTTGCTTGCGATGCCTCTGCTAATGCTTGCTGTGAAAACCCGAAAAGAGCGAGTAGCATGACGCAAATACTTAACCAACGTGCGTTTTTCATTGATTACACACTCCCTTCTGGTCGTCTAATAAAGAGATAAACACCCGCTATCACGAATGTACTAATCGCTATCAAGTAAAACCACAAGCGTCCTATGCCACCAGTTTCAGGTAAAGGAACCTTTGCTTGGTTCGTAACGTCTAAAGTAATTTGATTATTCTTCTCTCCAGAAATTAAAACATCTGCTACTTTTTCCCCATCTATCGTGACTGAACCATCTTCACGAATTATTAATTCGATTGGTTCTTTTAACCCCTGATATCCTTCTGGCGTAAAGGTTTCTGTTAGAACATATTTCCCTGGTTTTAAGTTTTCAAAAACAAAAGTATCCGTTTCTTTGCCATCTTTTGGTAATTCAATATCCGTATCTGGTCCTGTTAAACGGAATTTCGCTCCTTTAAGTGGCGTCTGATTATCGGCTTTTTTATGAACTGTTAAGTCAAAAGGTTTCAAATTATTTTGATGTGTCAGTGTCCATTCTGGCGCATTTTCTTCAATATTTTTGCCTGCATAGTGAATTTTCCCATATTTATCAACAGTAAATTCATAATTTCCAGCAAGAGTGTCGTAGCCTAATGGTCCTGATTGTTCCACCATTCGATACTCACCAGGTTCACTAATTTTAAAATAGCTCAATCCTGTAGTATCTGCTTTTTTGAGTTGCCACAGTTTGGTAACTTCCTTGAGCATTTTTTCTTTGCAACGCAAAAGTCGCCTCTGCTAAGTTCACTTGTTTGCCATTTTGCATGGTGTATTTTCTAATTCTGATTGGCAAAGAAGAAAATTTATTTTCAATTTCCAATGGAATAACTTGATTTGTGGTGGTCACTTCTTGTCCATCGATGCTTACTTTGCCTTGCTCACTCACCTCAATTTGCCAAGTCGTTTTCTTGCCTAACTCATGTCCTGCAGGTGCTTTTACTTCAGTTAATGTATAGCGTTCCCCTTTTTGTAGGCGCACATCTTTTGGCAAGGAATAGCTACCATCTTTATTGTCCACTAATGTTGTTTGAACATTTTTACCACTCAATTCAAAGACGGCTCCCACTAAGTTTTTCTCACCTGAGGAAGAATTTTTGATTACTTTTAAATCTAATGGCTTGAACTGCTTCGTGTTTTTCCAAGTAGTATCGTCGATTTTTTCTTGACTGTAACCAGGAACTGCTAATTCACGGGTTGTTTGATAATTGAAAGCTTGTCCTTGATTGTTGTATTGGGGAAGCCCAAGAACTTCTTGATAGCTTTCATCCGCGGTTTTGGAAAGTTGGGTTACATTTTTGCGCTCCCAACTATTGCTGGTATCATTTTCTGGTTTTGATAATTTAATATACCCAGTTTGCCAGTTGGCTGTGTCAGTTACTTGCTTTCTACTAATTTCATAAATCACATTATCTGGCCGACTTGTCGGGTCTTGATCATACTCTTCCCAGATTTTTTTCACGTTTAACTTCACGCCAGGTGCTTTTCCGAAGGAACCCCAAAATCAACTTTTTCAGGGGCCGTGGCTAATGGCTGAAACGTTGTCCGACCATTCATTTGATACCAAAAATCAGGTTTGAAGTTTTCTGACTCTGTTTGAATACGTACTTGATAATGAATTTGAATTTCTTGCCCTTTACCCAAATAAATCTCATTACTATTAATTGTAGCGCCTGTTAGCGACACTTCTGGTAATGTTTGAACCTGAACAGGACCCACACTTTTCATTGATAATGTATTTGGCTCGTATTTAAAAGGTTCAGCAATTGGATCAACTACTTTTCCGTTTACAACCGTTCCTGAAATCTGAACGGCTTTTTTCGCTAAATAATCAGAAATGTCTGGTGCATAATCCGCGGATTCATAATAAAGGTCTCCATTTTCATCGGCTGACACCATCTCACGCATTTTATCTTCAACTTGTTGTTTAGATAAATTAGCTCGTGGATCGCTTTGCAATTGAATGCCCAATCCATGTATTTCAATCCCACGTTGTTTTAAGGCCATTGCCTCACCTATCGTGGCGATAAACGTACTGTTAATCCGTTTATTGATATTGTTTTGATCTGGCGCATTATAGCTACCAGAGATATAAGAAGTGCTACCTGGTTGATCTTGTCGATTCGTAAATTGTGTCCCGTAAAAGCGACCATCCGCCTCTGTTTGAACTCGACTCACTTTATAAGAGAAGGTTGGGACGCCATCCGTTAAAAGTACAATGACTTTCTTATGTCCATTTGGCGTTGCTAACATATCACCAGCATCTCTTAATGCTTTTTGAGTGAAAGTTCCTCCTCTAGTGCTACTTGGCGTAATATTTTTAATTGGATTTTTGACTGTATCAAACGGCCCCATTTGAATGGCGTTGTTATTATAACCGTCACTTGAGTAGCCAACATAGCCCATGTTGATGTTATTGGTAATACCGCTATCTGCCAATGTATCAACAAAACGGTTCACTCCTTTTTGAACTTCACCAATCCGATTGTTTTCATTCATACTACCGGACCAGTCAACGACTAAGACCAAATCCAATGGCGTGATTTCTTTCTGAACATTCCCACGCACATTAAGATATACATCAAAAAGCCCTGGTGTTGTTGTTTCTCTAGCATATTTTCGGATGGCATAATCGGCTTGGTCTCCTGTACCGCCATACTCAATATAAGAATTTGTGCGATTAGTAGGGTCCCCATTCCAACTCGTTTGGCCGTCCCATTGTGCACTACCGTCTTTATTCCCTTGATGGTTTAACACATTTTGATTGCCTGTGGGCTGCCAATTAGCTGTCGGATAAGTCCCAGAATTATCCGTCGTGTATTGTGGTGCAATTAAAGGCAGTGCCAGATTCGCTCTCAAAGTAGCTGGCGCCATTCTTGCTTCTGCAAATGGATTGGTTACCTCTTCTGTTGCGGTCGGCTGTTCTGTTTTTTCTGGAGCCGAATCATTTTTGTTAGTTTCTTTCGTATTTTCTGGTACAGTTATTTTTTCTGGTTCAGTTGATTCTTTAGCAGAATCCTCTACTGTTATTTTTTCAGAAGTAACTGAAACATCATATTCGTTGTTTTCATACAATAACTTAGGTGGCTGAGCTGTTTGAAGCGAACTTTGCTCAACAGCTAACGAAAGCTGTACCGGCTTTTTTACTTGTGCGTCCAAAGTCAGATAAAGCGTACCATTAGTCACTTGGTAAGAATATCCGTCTTTTTCAATTACAGCAGTATCCATGAACTGTGCATTTTTCAATTGAATTTCTCGTTGTAATGGCTGCTCTGTTTGGTTGAGAAGATTTAACTCGATATTAATATTCGTTTTATCATTCTCATCTGTTATCATTTGAGCGGATGTAATTTCAACTTCTTTGGCTGTTTCTGCATAGCCAATGAGCGGTATGAAATAGGATGAGACAAGTAAAAAGACTACGCCGAAAACCCCAAATTTCTTTAGTAATTTAATGTCTGTTCTCTCCTTTCTTTTATGAATTAACAGTTAAATTAGAATTGCCTAGCACGTAAAATTTCATTATTCTAATCTGATAATTATTATACAGAGAAGGAGCTCATTAAATCACACCAGCTTTCATACCAAGCGGTTTCATTTCTGAAATTGCGTTATTGTTTCGATGATTGTTTCATTAAAGTAAAGGACTTGGGAGGAAACAATATGATTAGGTTTTTAGAAAAAAATTATCGGAAAATGGAAGAAATCATTCGTGTCTTATCCATTTCTGATAAATGGATGACTAAAAAAGAACTTGCAAAATATATTGGTAGTTCTGAGTCTACTTTTATTCGTTATATTGAGGAGATTAAACAGCGTTGGGGCGAAAGTTTAACCATTAAAACATCGCATAAATTAGGCTATCGTTTAGAAAACTTTAATGTGTCCTTATATTTAAACGTGCTGACGGATATGGCAAAAACGTCAACGACCACCCAATTGCTCCATGAGTTTATCCAAAATCCTGGCAAAACCATCGAATATTATTGCGATACCATCAATATTAGTCGCTCTTCTTTTGCTCGAAAAATTGAAGCAGTGTAATCAGGTCTTGGAAACTTACTCTCTTCGCGTTATCGTTGATCAAGGCTATCAATTAACTAGCCAAACAGAAGAATTGCCTTTACGTACTTTTTACAACCATTTTTCGTTTTTAATGTATTATGGTCATTATGAATTGCCTTATCAATTAGATAAGCAGGAAATCAAACAATTAATGCACCGTAATCAATGCCAATTAAATATTATTAGTATGGATAACAGTTATGAACACGATTTCTTTATTATGTATTTTATTGTTGATTTATTAAGAGAGCATCAAGGCTTTCAGCAACGTTTCCAGAAAAAAACAGATAAAAAGAGTCCAATCAAAATGGAAGATTATCTTTTACTCAGTCGTCATTTTACTGGGCTCAGCCGTGAAACCTATCGGGAAGTTCTCCGGTATTTTCAAAGAGGCGCTTTTCAGCAATACTACTCCGAAGACCAAGAAGTCATCAGTCAAAGAATACGTGAAAATTTAAAATTTAATGCTTTTTCACAGATTGAACAATTAACAGAAGAAGTCGTCGACTTCGCTGTTCACTTGTTAACCTGTCTTTATTTGTTTTCTCAATTAGTGCCTTTTGACACCTCCGAATTGACACAAAGGGCCACCTTTTTCACTCGACAAATTCATTTTACTCAGCTTCACTTATATGCACGATTAAAAGCAGAATTGCATTTCTTTTCCGCTCTTTTAGAAACAAATCTATTAAACTATTCATCTTCTTATATTTTTTGGTTGCTTAATACTTTTCCAGAAATTAACCAGAGTTTCGACTCAAAAAAGATTTTGATTATTAGCGACATGGGCCTGAATCATAGTCAATATATTGGAAACTATGTCCACGATATTTTAGCTTTGCATCGGATTCGTTCAAATACGTTAGCAATTACGGAAGAACAATTAGGTGACCATCGACTCGAAGAATTTGACTTGATTATTACCAATCAACCAATTATTGAAACCAGTGTTCCAAGTATTTTAATTAATGATGCTATCTTATTTTCTAACAAAAGAGAATTGCTCGATTTATTAAACTTTTAACGTCTTAATGGTTTTCCCTATCTACCAAAAAGATAGCCCTTTTAGCAAGAACCGCGTAATGTGAGGTGCCATCATACAGAAGATATTTTTATTTTTCTGAAATAAAAAAGAAAATAGGACATAAGTCATTCCGACTTATGTCCTATTTTCACTCTTAAGATAATCAGCTAAACGAAACCAGCAAATTAAATTTCTGATTGATTCACTGGCCATCTTGTGTGACTTTTACTTGGCAAAATTAATGTAATGAAGATCACTAAAGTACCGATAAAAGGAAGTAAATAGAATAAAATCCACCAGTTACTGTGGTCGCGATCATGCAATCTTCTTGCTCGAACAGTAAAGTTTGCCAACCAAATTAAAGCAGTCAGCAAGAAAAAGATAATGGTCACAGTATTCCATTCTTTAATGATTGTTCCATCATTGGGTGTTACTTCAATATATCTGTAAACGCCCGTAATTGCTGAATAAATCCCTAACACCAAATAATTAATTAATTGTGGCCACCAATATTGTGCTCGTGTTGCTGACGCATTCATTGTTGTAATATTATTCCAGTATTCTCTATACGCGTTAAACATATTATCACCCCCGCATTAACTATTACAGAAGTCTTTCGTTTTGTCAAAGAATAACGTTATTTTATGCTGTTTAATGACACGTCCATGTGCCTTCCTTAAACTCACACGAAGCTGACTCTTCAGAAGAAGGAGTTAATGAAACTAACGGTTGCTGTTGTTTTTCTTCTGCGAGAATTTTTTGAATAGTTTGGCTGATTTGCTGTTTCGGTACTGCACCATTAATTAGATATTTTTGATTAATGATTAGTGCGGGAACTCCTTGTAAACCATAAGCAGAAGCTAGCGCAAAATCTTCTTGAACCGCCGTCCAAACAGCCTCGGAAGCAACAGCTTCTTTCCATAAAGCAAAATCAATCGTTGTCTCTTTTACTAGCTCCTCAATTACTTCTGGCTCTTCAATATTTAAACTTCTCACAAATAAACCTTCTTGTAACTTATCAAACAGTAACCAATAGGTGTCTTGGTTGCCAATGTATCCAGCTGCTTTTGCTGCTAATAATGCATTCTTTGATGTTGGAAAATCAAATCGTTGCTTCCTCATCCCTTCAATATTAAAACGATGCTTTGAATCGTTTTGATTGGCATGCACCCAATGCGTCAAAACTTCTTCTTTTACTGCTGCTCGTGAGCCAAACATTGTTTCAAAATCGTTTGCTGACCATCCTAACGCAAACGACCGATGAATCAATTCAATTTCAGGAAATTCTTGTTGAATCTCATGCATGCGGTCAGACATTGGAAAACAAAAACTACAAATAACATCATGGAAAAATTCTATTTTCATCCTTACCCTCCAGTAACTCTTTTTTCAAAACAGATTGAACTAAATTTACCATTTTACTTACTAAAAGTAAACAAATGAAGCCAATTAAAAGAAAAAGATGAAACAAAATGCGCTATGGCTTTTGTCTCACCTGTTCTATCTACTTATTCTGATGTGTCCATTCCATTACCCGCTCACCATTCGTATCTAATTCACCATTAAATACAAAACCGAGTTGCTGATACAACCGAATTGCTGAGCTGTTCGTATCATAAACACTCAAGTATAGCTTGTTTGTTTGGTATTTTTCTATTAGCTTTAACATTAAAAGTCGACAGGCTGCTTTCCCATAACCTTGTCCTTGGAACCGTTGATCAATTAAAAAGCGGTCTAGCCAAACGCGCCCATCTTGCCAACGTCCATACATGGCATAGCCGATTAATTGATTGCCGTCATAAATACCTGCCGATTCCCATTCTGGAAATTGGTCTGATTCTTTTAGATTTTCTGCCATTGATTCAATGAAGGTTTGTTGTTCAGCGAAAACTTGTAGGTTTTCCACTGCTTTACGATTATCGCTTGTTACTTTTTCAAAATGTATTTCCATTGTTTTCACCTAATTAGTTGTTATTTTCTGCATACTTGTATTCTTTCTTGCTTCTTATTTTAACATACTTATTTCCCTTTGCTTTCTCTAACTCTCTGTGATTATACGTTTCTCTTTTTTATGGGAAATCTTCCCTATAAATGGAGACTCTTTTCAAGAGATTTCTTTTTACACTACCCGTTTCAAATGATATAAATGATATATAGAGTGTTTTAACTATGTGCAACATGATTAAAAGTTAACTGTTGGGGAGCAGTTAACTTTTTCTTTTTAACCACAAAAGAGAGGATCCGCTGTGAGAAATAATTGCAGTGGATGCTCCCTTTTGTATATTATTTATTTACTAGCCGATAGTTGAAAGCTTTCCCGTTACTCAGTAGTATCGATTTTGTCTTCTTGACTATCTAAAGAACGGTCAACTTTTTCGTCGTAACTTTCCATGGAATTTTCATTTTTATGTTTCTGCTTATCGACCGTTTTATCGACTTTTTCTTTCTGTCGATCAATTGTTTTTTCCATCTCTTCGCCAGCCGAGGTACAACCACTCAGTAAAAGGAAACTTGTGAATAAAAACGCTGACAAGATAACTGTTTTTCCGATTTTTGTTTTCATAAACTCACCTCTCGTTTAATTTAAAAAAACGTCCCGATAAAACATTGTTCCCTTGATTATTTACTCACAATTAGCGAACGACTAAGACATTGCACAAAGCATGGTTAACCACATAATCTGTAGTAGAACCAATCAAGGTTCGTTGAATAGCACCTCTTCCCGTGGCACCTAGCACAATTAAATCTATGGCATAATTTTCAGAAATCGTGTTGGCAAGATAACGTTTTGGGCTTCCAAGCTCAACAATTTTTTTGACTGTTTTTACACCAATTTCACTCGCTTGTTTTGCCTTTTCAGTGAGCATCTCTTCTGACTTGTATTTTTCTAAATCATACAATTCTTCAAAAGAAAATGGACTCGTCGTAAATTCAGCATCATTAATAATTGTAGCTAAATAAAGAGTAGCTTGTTCCTCTTTGGCAATCCTGACAGCTTCATGAAAAGCTTTTTCAGATTGATCTGAGCCATCAAGAGCAACCAAAATATGTTGATATACTGACATTTTATCCGCCTCCTTAACCAAATTAAGAATCAAAACTAACACAACAGCTGTGTTACATTTTAGTGGCTATCTGTTGTAATTTTTCCACGGTTAATGCTTGATAATTTGTTTCTTCAAGTAGTCCCGTTTGAATTTCAACAGAAACATCTTCCGTACATGTTTCTAAAAACCTTGTGGCATAATCAAACTGTTGCTCTAAGAATGTTTCATACTCCAGTCGACAACGTAAAAATTCTTTCGCGGTATCCGAAACATGTAAACACATGCGGCGCTTATTCGCTTTCTTGGTTATCACAAAATAGGTTCCCTCTAAAATCGTGGTAATCTCTTCAATAATATACGCTGCATCTTTTACCATTCCGTCAATCCAGTCCTTTATTTGTTTTCAGTGTCGTTGCTTTTTTCTTTGTCGTCACTTAACAGCTCTTTAATTTTTTCACGATTGTCGTATAACTTTTTTCCTACGCCCACTAAGGCACCACCAGCCAATAACTTTGTTAAAAAGCCGCCATTTGCATTTGTTTTTTTGCCATGGTGTCCTTTTAAATGATGTCCCATCCTAGCCACCTCCATAATTTTTATTTCTATTACCTATGAACATTATCTCATATGTTTTCACAAAACGCACGTATAACAATAGTTTTTTAATCAAGGCTCGACCACTTGGTAAACTCATGACTTTTAATATGACGAATCTCTTCAAATAAAATATGTGTATTTCCAACTTTTGCATACTCCATTGAACTCATCCCTTCAAAAACACCAACAATTGGCGGTTGAACACGGCCATAATCATCCAATGTATTCAATTGGATTTCTAAAACCTGGTTATTTTTTAAAGACTGCTCTAAGTATTCTTCAATTTCTTCTGTTGTCTGTTGCGGTAAGCGTTCAAACGCTCTCTTAGAATATTCGTCAGAAGCTTCGATTCCTTCTTGTAACTCCCCCAATGCAAAAGCGGTCGCCCATTTCAGTTCAAAGGGCCGATCATGGTACTCATTATAAGGTGTAAATTCTTTTTTTGTTCGTTTCATGATGTTATCCTCCTAAACCGACATTTCCTCCAGCATGTCCACCGACTAATCCTGAACGATGAATTGCCGTCGCGCCTTCCAACAAAGAAGAGGCGTGGATTAAAGCTTGAAAGCCAAATTTTTGTCGGATTTTATCAATCAGATAGTTTAACTCCATTTCACTAATTTGCTCTTCTGGTTCCGAAAATAAATCTAATTGTAAAGATTCATTCCAAACTAATTTTCCATAAGAAAGCCCTAATTGCCGGACATCGGTTCCCGCTAGATAATGTTCTCTAAAAAGGGCTAATACATAGGTAATCAAAACTTTTGTATTGTTTGTTGCAGGAATCGTTTGTTGTTTTCGCCAACCAGTTCGTCCTTCACGGTCAATTTGTCCTTTGGAATAACCAACGTAGACTGTGATACATTCCGTTTGACAATGCGCTTTTCTTAAACGAGCAGCCACTTGTTCTGTCAGTTCCTTTAAGACTAGTTCAATCTGATCTCTTCGCGCATAATCTCTCGGTAAAATCTGACTATTCCCAAATGATTTTTCAGCTTTATGTGGTGCTTTTTTCCCTAAAAAGGTACGATCAATCCCCCATGAATGAGCATACAATTGAAGCCCCATCACGCCAAATGTTTCTTGTAAAAGATGCGGATTCGCTTGCGCTAACTCATATACAGAATCAATTCCTAAACGATTCAGTCGTTTAGCCATTCTGCGACCAATCCCACAAAAATCTGTCAAAGAAGGCAACTGCCAGACAGTATCTGGTACACGATCATACCGCCATTCTGCAATAAAATCTGGCGAATGTTTGGCGCCATTGTCCAACGCCAATTTAGCCAGTAACGGATTGTCCCCTATCCCAACGGTCACATAAATACCCACATGATTATAAACGACTCTTTGGATAATCCGAGCCATCTTATAGGCGGTTTCACAATGAAAATAACTTAAAGAAGCAGTTACATCAAGAAATGATTCATCTACACTAAACACAGAGTGATCTTCATCTGCGACAAACTTTTTATATAAATTATTGATTTCTTGATTTTTTTTCATGTACAAATTCATTCGTGGCGGAACCACATATAAATCAGGATGAGCGGGCACTTGATTTTTACGCGTAACATTTGAAACACCTAAAACTTTTTTTGCCATTGGCGATGCTGATAAAACTAATCCCCCCGCATTTTCGGCATTACTCATCACTACCAACATCGTTTTCAACGGATCTAACCCACGTTCTGCGCATTCTACACTAGCGTAAAAACTTTTGCAATCAATACAAAGAATATCGCGACTAGGTTCTTTTTCATAATCAAATTTCACAAACATCACCTCACTTGCAAAATCATTATACGAACAAACGTTCGATTAATCAAGCGAACACTGTTTACTTTTTTGCTTTTTTTCAAGAACGGTCGGTGATCGAAAAAAATAAGTATTCGGAATTATTATATTCCAAATACTTATTTTTTATTTTACATCTTATTTCGATTTAAAAATAACGATAAAAAGCCCGTTCCTAACAGAATTACTGCTGAAACATAATAAGGGAAAAAGTGATTGATATCAAATAAAGCTCCTGCTGCCATTGGTCCTAAAATATTACCAAAACTTGTAAATGTCGAATTTAGTCCGTTGATGGTTCCTTGTTGATCTCCAGCATGTTTGGATAAATAAGTAGTTACTGCTGGTCTAAACAAGTCAAACGCTAAAAAGACAATAAACGTTGAAAATACAACAACTAAATTATTTTTTGTAAAGGCAATCACGGCAATAAAAATGGCACTTGCAAAAAAGGTTAATTGGATTAAACCCATTTCACCTATTTTTTGGACGATTGCATCAAAGAAAAACAGCTGACAAATCAACGCTAAAATACCACTAACCGTAATCACGATTGCTATTTCACTTGTGGTAAAGCCAAAATTAATGGTCGCCATAATACTATAAATAGATTCGAACGCTTGCAGGCCAAAAGAGGAAATTAAGATAATCACAAATAATGAGGTAAACATTGGATTTCTTAAAATATCCATAAATGAACCTTTTTTCGCTTCAACAGCGGCTAAAATTCGTTTCTCTGGCTCCTTCAAAACAGTTAATGTCAAAATAAAACCAATAAACGCTAAAAATGCGGCCGCAAAAAATGGAGCGCGAATTCCTAAATAAGCAATAAAACCACCAACTCCTGGTCCGATAATAAAACCACCACTAATTGCAGCTGACACAAGCCCCATCGCTTTCGGACGTTCAGAAATCGTGGTCATATCTGCCACAAAGGCTGTCACTGACGGCATTAATAACGCGGCGGCAATCCCACCTAAACCACGAGAAATATAAAAACCGCTTTTCGCTTGGGCTAAACCAAATAATAACTCAGAAATTGAAAACACCAACATGCCCGTCGCAATCATTTTTTCCGACCAATTTTATCCGAAAGGACACCTGCGATTGGCGATGTGATTAATTGGGCAATCGCAAAAATAGAAATCATCATTCCCATTGTGGTACCAGAAAAATGCATTTCTTCTTTTAATTGGGGAATTACGGGAATGACTAGGCCTACGCCTAGAAAAACAAGAAATAAGTTAGAAATTGCTAAGTACATCATACTATTTTTTTTCGTCATAATTTGCCTCCTCCATAAAAAAACAGCCATCAAAAATGGCTATTTCTGTTTCTTTGTATGTACTTTCTTTGACAGTGTTTCGGCTGAAACACTCGTTGAGTCATTGAGATACATTTTACACTAATTCACTGAAAAATTTCACTAGTTTTTACTTATTTTTTTAAAGGAAATTGTTATTTTTTAAAGACATAACTTAAGTATCCAAGTATTTAATGAATCGCTTTTGTTTTTTATCAGAAACATAGCCAATGTGTTCATAAAATTGATGTGCTGCTGTACGCTGTTCCCCTGAATTTAAGCGAATCGCAGACAAGTTATACTTTTTAGCTTCCGTTTCTAGTTTCGTCATTAATTGTTTGCCAATTCCACGGCCTTCTGCTTCTTTTGCCACTGCTAACCCCAGAACGTTCAATAACGTTTGGGAATAAATTGTTTCATACAGTTGCGCATGCACATAGCCTAAAATCTTGCCTGTCTTCGTTTCTTCATAAACATATAAAAACTCTCTGTCACTGGCTAGTAGTAATTTCTCAATCTGTTTACAGGTCACGTCAACGGGAACTTCATAGCCCAATTGTTCTTTATTAATGATAGTTAACGCCGCTGCATCTGTTGGCTTCATTTTTCTAATCAAGGGTAACACCCTCCTTTACATTCTTACTTAAATAATAACGAAAGCGTAATATCCGCAAAATCATTTAATTCTGAATCATTGTATTGCTCTAACAAAACTGTTTCGCCTCGATACTCTTTTAAAGCTAGTTGTATCAGCGAATGATAATTAGTAGGAAAATGTACTAGGCCCCATTCCCCGCCAGCCCTTTTTGATAAAATTTTATTCTCTTGCTTAAATGCCATTACTCTACACAGATTTAAAATAACGTACATAGGTTGTTGAACAATTTCTTTTTTTGCCTCTTTCACATCAGCTACAATGCTTTCAAAATATTTCTTTTGATCTATCCAGCCAAAAACGGAATCAATCGGTTTTCCTACGAGTACTTTTCCATATAATTTTGTAATCATAAGATGTGCCACTAGATCCTCATCGTATCCCATCATATCTTCAATATATTTATTTTTATTAGTCAGATATCTGGAACGATGTATCGGAGAAAAATGTAAATCGAAGGGAATCGGATAACTCAAATTTATTGTATCTTTTAATTGTAGCACATGGAATTCTATCCCTTTTTTTGGTGCCCACTTATCTAAAATATTAATTGTATAATCTAATAATTGTTTCTTCTCATCAATAGTAAGCTTTTCATAAACCACAATCAGTACATCCAAATCACTTACTGAATGACAATAGGTTCCAAAAGCATAAGAACCATGAAGATATATTCCAACTAAATTTTCTTTTATTATTTTCATATATCCATTTTCCATTTGAGCTAATAATTGATGAACCACGATTATTCCTCCATTATTGATTGACAATTGCTATAGTTTTTTCGATAAATAAAGAACTAACGCATCATCATTAACACACCGATCGTTTGGTTTCAGCTGCTTATTTTGAAACCAAACTCCTGAACCATCTGGCACATATCCTTGTTTGATATATAATCTTTGCGCTGCACCATAACCAGGATGCAGGCCTACTCCCAAGGAAACAGTATCTGCATAACTTTTGGCAACATTTTCTGCACGATTTAATAATAACCGCCCCACTCCTTGTTTTTGAAATGGCAAGAATACATTGAAATCAGCTATTTCAGGATATAAATTTTTAAAAGGTCCTTCCTTAGCTAATGGCAGTAACGTCACATAACCTAACAGCGTTGCCTTTTTCTCCGCTACAAAAACCGTTCGTTGCTTGACTAATTGTTCTTCTAAATAGTTCATTAAAATCTCTTGGCGACTTGGCCAACCTTGTTGGACAAATTGAGTATCCAGCGCTAAGATATCTTTCTCTTGCATTTCTCTAATAACCACTAGCTCAGACATTAGCATTTCCTCCCGAAAAGCGTTTTCATTTTATAAAACGAAGCGAATACTTCTTCGCTCCCTTATTCATTTTCAAAAACCATCGAGTTGATGATATTTGGGCAAAACAGCAACACATGTTTTTTCTGAATTAACAGCAATAACGAACCCTTGCCATAAGGACCACGTCACCGCTTCACCTAATTTCTCTTTCACTCGTTGAATCATTTCAGCTTGCGTTAAGTCTCGTGCAGGAAAATGTTGAACTTTATCGTTACTGATTAAAAAAATAAATGATTCTGAAAAAGCTGTCATGACTTCAGGTGGTAAATTTTTTAATCGTTCTTGGTAATCCATTGAAACCACTCCTTCTTTTTTATCATACCACAACATCCATTTCTCTAAAAAGCGCAGCACTTACTACTGAATATCTGCTAAAATTTGCCTGATAATCTGCTTTTCAGACAGTTGTTCAGATAACCGCTGTTCTCCCGCAAGCCCTAAATAATCTTCTGGTAGCCACCAACGTTTCATTTCCACGACACCAAATTCTTGATTCTTGTTTCTCTGGCTATGTCTTTTCAGCGTTTCTTCAAAAGAAATATCAAAATAATAAACCTGAACGTTTCCTTCAAAGAGATGAATTATTTCCTGAAAAAAGGAATGATAAATGGCTTTTTGAAAAATCCCTTCAACAATCACATACTGGCATTCTTGATACCCAAAAGCTACCAACTGTTTTAACAAAGCAATACTTAGATTACCTGTTTCATCTTTAACACGAAGCATTTCTCTGCGCACCACATCTTGAGAAATCAATAACGATTGTTCTTTAAGACACTGATGAAGCGCGTTAGCTATCGTTGTTTTACCACTACCAGAATTACCACGTAAAATAATTAATTTCGGTTGCATCTGTTTCCCTCCATTTTCTTGATTGTTGAAAACCAGCAGAAAAGAGCAAAAAACTTGGAAAAAACTCTCCAAGTTTTGCTGTTATTTTGATGAATGTTTCGTTGAATCTCGCTGAATGAATTCCGTTCCGACAATAATTTTTCTAGGAACTGGGGGGGTATTCAAGCATAACTCTTTCATTGTCTCAACGGCTAGCTCACCCATCCATTCAGTATGAACTTTAACTGTTGTTAATGTTGGTGAAACATATTTTGCGACACTAATATCATTAAAACCAATGATAGAAATATCTTCTGGCACACGAATGGCTGCTTCTTGTAACGCCCGCATTGCACCAATCGCCAATGTATCACTTGCAGCGAAAAAAGCGGTTGGACGAGTGTCCGCTTCTTCAATAAAGTCTTTCATCGCTTGATAGCCTTCTTCAACAGAAAAAGCTGCTTCGACAACCCATTCTTGATGATAAAGGTCCAGATCTTTTAAGGTTTCTTTAAAAGCGACAAAACGTGGATCAACCAATGCCACGTGGGACTCTTTCGTATATTCTTGCCCAGAAAGCATACCAATTTTCTGATGCCCTTGCGCCAAAAATTCTTGCACAATTGTTTTAACACTTCCAGCAAAATCAACAACAATGGAGTTTTGGCCAAAAGCCATTGCATCAAAGTCTACAAATAGAAGAGGTGCGCCTAAGGCGGCTAAGGCCGCCACTTGCTTTTCATCAAATTTTCCTAGGGCAATTGTCCCATCAAATCTTTTTTGAGACAGGTTTGTCAGAGATTCTTTGACTAAAAGAAAACCCAATTCCTCTGCCCGCTTTTCAACACCTAAACGAATCGATAAATAGTAAATATCATCCAGTTCTTCTGGATCGCTGAACCATTGGACAAACCGAATTTTCTTTTTGCCTGCTTGTTTTTTTCTGGCTCGCTTTTTATAATTTAACGTTTCTGCTGTTTCAAATATTTTCTTCTTCGTTTCATCACTAACTGATAATGTTTCATCATAGTTCAAAACTCTCGAAACTGTCGCTGAAGAAACACCGACTTGCTCTGCTATATCTTTAATGGTTACGATGTTCCTCACCTCAAATTAATCATTTTCAATACATTGAATAAATCGTTCAAAAGCACGACGGCCTTCTTCATCACGTTTAAAGACGCCGGCATCTGTTAAAATTTGAACAAAAATTGTCCCAATTCCTTGTTGGATCACTTCTTTGACATTGGCTTCAGTGATGGTTTGCTGACTGAGTTCATCCGCCCAAGCTCGATGACTTTCAGCAATTTGATTGGGTTGCTTTAATAAATACTTTTCGACTTCTCTTAATTCTTGTGCCAGCCTTGGTGGCAAAATAGCTAGTCCCATTACTTCAATTAAGCCAATATTTTCTTTCTTAATATGTTGTACTTCTGGATGTGGATGAAAAATGCCATCTGGAAATTCCTCCGAAACATTATTATCTCGTAAAACTAAATCCAATTCAAATAATGACCCTTTGCGTCGGGCAATTGGCGTAATCGTATGATGCGGTGTGCCATCTTTTGAATAGGCCCGAACTGAGACACGTTCATCAGAATAATTGCGCCATTTGGTCAAAATTAATTCGGCCGCCTCAACTAGTTCCTCTTGACGATCACTTTGAAGACGAATCACAGACATCGGCCATTTTAAAATACCAGCAGTTATCTCAGGATATTTTTTCAAAGAAAATCTTTTTTCCATTGGTGCTAAATCCATTGGAAATGTATGACGTCCTGCTTGGTAATGATCATGAGATAAAATAGAACCACCAACAATTGGCAAATCTGCATTAGAGCCCACAAAATATTCAGGGAATAACTCCGTAATTTTAAGGAGTCGCTGGAACGTTTTTTTCTCGATTTTCATTTCTCGATGTTGTTGGTCCAAGAAAATCGCATGCTCATTATAGTAAGCATATGGCGAATATTGAAAGCCCCAAGCTTCGTCCTCTAAATTTAGTCGGATAATCCGATGGTTTGTACGTGCTGGATAATTTACACGGCCATAATAGCCTTCATTCTCCATACATAACATACACGCTGGATATTTTTTTTGACTCATTTTCTTTTCAGCCAAAATTTTTCGAGCATCCTTTTCTGGCTTCGATAAGTTAATGGTAATTTCTAGTTTACCATAGGGTGAGTCCATTGGGAAAATAATATTTTTGGCGATTGCTTTCGTTTTAATGTAGTTATTCGTTTTACATAACTGATAAAAATAATCCGTTGCTTTTCGTGGAGACTCTTGATAATAATCCATAAACTTCTGATTAATGATGGTTGGGGTCGGCGTAATAAAATCCATTAACTCCGCTTCTAGTTGTTCTGCTTCCGTAATTGAGTCATCGATTTGGTGATTGGCTTGTGCAATGTTTAAAAGATGTTCCACCACACGCAACGGTTCTTGCTCACAAGCAACCGCTTCTGGTTGTTCAAAAAAATCACAGCCAACTAGTTTGGCAATCCGATTCGTCAAATAATAACGGTCTGTTTCCGTCCAATCGCCATTTTCTATGATTATCTCTACAAATGCAGCAATCCATTTACTACTTTCTTTCATCATCTGATGTTCTCCTATTCATTATAGCCTTGAGGATGTTTCACATGCCATTGCCAAGCGGTGGCGATAATATCCTTGACCTCAGTTACTTCTGGTTGCCAGCCTAAAACTCGTTTGGCTTTTTCACTAGAAGCAATTAACGTACTAGGATCCCCTGCTCGGCGTGGGGCGATTGTCGCAGGAATTTCTTGACCTGTCACTTCGCGAGCAGCATCTAACATTTCTTTAACAGAATAGCCGTTGTTGCTACCCAGGTTAAAGACGTCACTTTCGCCGCCATTTTTCAAATATTCTAAAGCCAAAATATGTGCTGCAATCAAGTCTTCAATATAAACATAATCTCGAATGCACGTGCCATCTGGTGTATCATAATCATCCCCAAAAATACTTAGCTCTGCTCGTTGGCCCAATGCCACTTGTAAAATAATTGGCACAATATGCGTTTCTGGCGTGTGATCCTCACCAATTGAGGCATCTTTTTTTGCTCCTGCAACATTAAAATAACGCAAAGCAACATATTTCATTCCATAAGCGTTGTCGCACCATTTCATGATTTTTTCCATCATTAATTTACTTTCCCCATACGGGTTTTTAGGATTCGTTGGGGTTTCTTCTGTAATAGGCATTGCTTTTGGTTCGCCATAAGTGGCCGCTGTGGAAGAAAAAACAATGTGTTTCACTCCGAATTCTTGCATAACTTCCAAGGCAATTTGAGTGCCGTGAACATTGTTATTGAAATACATTAACGGTTGCTCCACGGATTCTCCTACTAAAGAATTGGCCGCAAAGTGCAACACCCCTTCAATTGATTCTTTTTCAAAGACACTACGTAAAAAAGCTTTATCACGAATATCGCCTTCATAGAAAGTCGCTTGTTCATGAACTGCTGAACGATGCCCCGTTAATAAATTATCAACAACCACAACGGCATAGCCTTTTGAAATTAATTGATCAACGGCATGTGAGCCAATGTAGCCTGCGCCACCTAATACTAAAATAGACATAAATACGCTCCTTTTACTCTCTAATTTCTTTTTCTATTGTACCATTAAATAAGGTTTACTTCTGAATTATTTCATTTTGTAAACAGGATTTAATTTGGCCATTTCTCCTTATTCATTTTTCCTATAAAAATACAGAAAAGACTTGGTAAATTTTAACAAATCTCTAAATTAGTCGTAGAGTTTATGAAAAATCATTGTAACTATTGGATTTTTTTGCTTTTTTCCGTCATAATAGAAACAAATACAATTTGAAAGAAGGAATGAACGATGAAAAAATTTGTATCAGGTATGTTAGTCGGTACTGCTATCACAGTTGCTGCTTTAGCCGGTGTGGCTACAACTATTAAAAAAACAGTCATTGATCCAATTGAAGAAAAAGAAGATATGATTGAAGAAAACCGTAAAAAAGCGATGCGTAAACGTATTGCACGTTAAAAATAGCTGTGACGTTGAGATAAAAAATCTAACGCCAAGAAATCAACAGAAGCGCTTCTGGCTCTGTTGATTCTCTTAAGCATAACAAGTGGTCATCCATCAAGCGATGGATGACCACTTGTTATGCTTTCTTTTTTTACCAAAGGAGCGACTATTTTTCTTAACTATTAAAAAATAGTGGCAGCAATCCGATCCATATCGCGCATATTCCAAGGATCCACACCAGGACGAGCTGCAGCGGCTGTTAACCAATGAATCCCTTCTGTTGGAATACCACAACTAAAAAGGCCTGTCGCCACCTGTCCATCTTTTGTGATGACTTGATTCGTGGCAGGCACAATCAAGAGTGCACCTGTTTTGACTATTTGACCATCGGCTAATGCCAGTTGATGGAGCGTAGCTAGCTTATCGGCTAACAACTGCCTCGTTAAAGGATTCAAACTTTTTTCATTATTGACTTTGGGAATGCGCGCTTCAATTAAAAAGTGACTATTATACCGATTTTCCGGAAACAAATTAGCATAAGTAATAAATTGACCCGCTTTCATTTCGACACGCATTTCTGGCCCCAGAATCGTGACTAATCCCAGTTCAACTAACGCCTGTAGCTCTTCTGTTCTTTCAACAGAAGGTCCCACTGACAAAAAGGTATTCAACGGGGTAAACCAATGCCACAACCACTTTTGACTCTCGTCATTCGTTAATAACCCCTCATCCAAAACAAAGCGAATCTGATCTCTTAAATCTTTTAAACTGTCTAAAGCAGTGGTCAAAGGACCGCTAAGATTGCCTTTCTCTGCTTCTTGAATATCCCATTTTAAATACTCTAGTAAAAACGAACGAAAACTTTCATGAGTGGTTTTCTTTGTTTCAGGATGTTCTAACGCTTGCCAATCAAACCAATCTTGTTTTTCAAAGTGGGCTAAGCTTTCCGGCGCTCCCTTGGTTTGAATAAACAGCTGTTGAAAGGCCTCTTTAGAAAGATGCGGATATTTTTCTTCGATTAAGCAAGTGTAATACACATATTCCACTTCTTTTTTTAAATACCCAAAAAACTCTGCGCCTGTAACCTGTCCTTTTTTACGACATTCAGCTAAATACGTTTCGGTTAAAAAAAACAGGCTGATAGGCTTCCCCGTAGCCTTTTTGATTAATCCCTCGAGGATGAGAAGGAAAACCGCGACCAGAACCAGCAATAATAATAGGCTCTCTTCCAGAAGGTTCATAACGTAAGCGGCCATTTTGACGAGAAAAAACACCCCCGCGGCCAATCGTCAAGGCAGATAAATAGTCAAAAAATGCCAAACCTAAGCCTTTTAACACAACGGGTTGTTTTGCGGGTATATTGGCAAGTGCCAATAAAGCATCCGCCGCATTTTTAGGAGAAGAATAAAACAAACGATGCTCCTTGGCGTAGTCCGCCAGCTCTTGTTCAACAGTCGTTAATTCATTTTCTTGGTGACCCAAAGCTAAAATTACTTTGTCTGCCGTAAACTCAATGGATTGAGTATACACATAATAGTTATCCTCTCCTGCCCGCACAGCAGTTACTGGCTCTTTAAAAAACGTCAGCGATGTTTGTTCGTTACACCGCGTGGCTAAATACGTATAAAACCATTTTTGGTACATGCCATAAAAAGCCCTCGAGCAGTGATCATTCGGTCCAAGGCGATGACATTCTTTCAACAACTCAAGATAATTATAGGGTTGTTGCTGTTGAATGTACTGCGCAGCTTCTGTTTGGGTCCACTCATAGAGAGTGGGTCCCTTGACAATTGGTCCTTCGCCACTAAAAGATTCATCTGTAAATAAAGTGACTTGGCTAATCACGGTGTTCATTAATAAATAATTAGGTTGCTCTGCTCGCCAAATTTTCCCACCTGGACCGTATGGATCAAACAACGTGAGCTGAACATTTATTTCCGTTTTACGAGCCCATTCAATGACTCGTTCTGCAGCTGATAAGCCTCTGGGTCCAGCACCTACAATTGCAATTTTCATCCAATCACCTACTCTATTTTTCTAATAATTCTTTTAAGACAACCGCTTGATTATGCACTGTATCTTTCGCCCCATAGACCAGCGTGACTACTGGCTGATTTTTTACAATCGTCTGTAACTGCTTAAACGCTGTGGCAGTTGGCTCGTGTTTCAATTCTTCTTGGTATTTTTGTTTAAACTTGGGATATTTATTTGCTTCATGATTAAACCATTTCCGTAGCTCTGTACTTGGGGCCACTTCTTTGAGCCATTCATCTAACTTTTCAGATTCCTTGGATTTTCCTCGTGGCCAAATACGGTCAACTAAAACACGGTAGCCATCTTGCTCTGTCGGTGCTTCATATGCTCGCTTGATTTGAATCATCTGCCTTCACCTCTTCTCTTTATTGTAGCTCAAAAAGTGAGGACTGACAAAAAGCAACATCTCTATTAAGCTTTCCTATACAAAAAGAGTTGGTCATCAATGAAGACAACTCTTTTTGTTATTAACTATTTCTCTTTTTCACTTTCCCAGTCCAGCCATCATAGCCGCCTTTTAAAATATAAATATCAGTATAGCCATTTTTGCGTAATAAATTAGCTGCTCGGATACTTAAAGCTTTCTTCTGATCATAAAGATAAACAGGTTGATCCTTACGAAGAGAACCAATTGTTGTTTTTAACATGCTGTATGGCATGCTGCGCGCCCCTAAAATATGCCCAGCATCAAATGTATCTTTCTCACGAACGTCAATCACTTGTGCTTTACGCATTGTTTCTTTAAATTCTTCTTCCGTCAGCATTTTTGCTGAACGTTTCACCATAATTTTCAAATATAATTCATTGAATACCATCGCTAGTACAATAACTAGCAAAATGCCATTGATTACCCATAAAATACTCATTCTAAAAAGCCCTCTCTATTTCTCTTTTGAAAATTGTAATGCTAGTGAAGCGGCACCAATGACGCCGGCCTCATTACCTAGCTCTGCTAATTTGATTTTTGTACTATTTCGAACTTGCGGGAAAGTAAATTCTTGGAAATATTTTTCGACACGACTACGTAAAAATTCTCCTGCTGCAGAAACACCTCCACCGATAACCACGCTATCTGGATTTAACGTGTTACCTAAGTTTCCTGTGGCCAAGCCTAAATAGAAACAAACACGATCCACAACCATTAAAGCAAAATGATCGCCTTTTTCGGCAAATTCAAAAACGTCTTTACTTGAAACATCTTGTCCATCATCAATCGCTTGTTTCAGTTCAGAGTCACCTGCAAACTCTTCTGATAAATGACGTGCAACACGAACGACACCAGTGGCACTAGAAACAGTTTCTAAACAGCCACGTTTCCCACAGGTACAGTCAAAGCCGTTAGGATCAACCGTCACATGCCCAACTTCACCAGCACAGCCAGCAACACCGTGGAGTAATTCTCCTGCTGCAACAATGCCTCCGCCGACACCTGTTCCTAAAGTAATAAAAATCACGTCGGGATTGTTTTCCCCCGCGCCTTTCCAACGCTCACCTAAAGCGGCAACATTGGCATCATTATCTAAGGCAAACGGAATTCCTAAAGCAGATTCGATTTGTTCTTTGACAGGCTGTACAGTCGTCCAGTTTAAATTATAGGCACCTACAACAGTTCCTTTTTCAATGTCGACACTTCCTGGTGTTCCCATACCAATTCCCACAAAATCTTCTTTTTTCATATTATAAAGATCTATACGGTGACGAATACTTTCAATAATTGATGGCACAATGTGCTTGCCATCTTCTAAAATATTCGTTTCAATACTCCATTTTTGTTGAACAACGCCATCGGTTGTTAAAATAGCAAATTTGATGGTCGTTCCACCTAAATCAATCCCAATAATCTTCTTATCCATTTAGTCGATTCCTTTCTGCTTCCCTCTAGATTCTTCTATTCGATGCTCTCTTTGCAAAATATGCCGGGCCTGTAAATACGTATCTCGGTCTACCAATTGACCTTCATACAATTTTTTTAATTCAATCATCATTAACTCAATATCATAAATCCGTGCACCGACATAAATATACATCCCAAACTGTTTAAAAAGTTGTTGTACATCATATAACGTTTCCATACGAAAACACTTCCTTATTATACAGGTAAACCGTATTTTTTAAAACCCAATAACAGACAAATTACGACAAGAAAAATAAAAATTAACGTGGCCATAATTCGCTCGTGCTTATTAAATGCTTCTTCACGATTTGGAACAGCAAAAGCCGTCGCGACTAATAGTCCACCGATTAGACCGCCAACATGACCCATCATATCTACAGAGCTACTAAACAAGTTAAATAACAAATTAATCACAATAAACATTGAATAGCGTTGCACCATATACATAATCGCTGGATTGTCTCTAAAATGGCGTCCTAAAATAACAAATGCTCCAAACAAACCAAAAAGCGCTGTACTAGCACCGGCTGAGACACTGTTGGGTGTCCCAAAGGCAAAACTGGCGATATTTCCAGCAATCCCACTCAATAAATAAATTCCCAAATAGCGCCAATGCCCATAAATTGCCTCAACCTGTGCGCCGATATAATAAAGAGTAACCATATTCAAAATAATATGCATAAACCCAATGTGAAGAAACATTGGCGTGATAAACCGCCAGTATTCATGATTTTGAGCTACCAGTGGACGAACCATTGCTCCCCAATTAACTAAGTTTAAAATATTTTCTGATCCTCCAGTTAATTCCAATCCAAGGAAAACAATGATTGAAATACCTAAAAGGGCATACGTAATGAACGGCTGATTTTTTAGCCGTTTCAATTTCATTTCTGTTTGATAATTCATTCCATTCCTCCTATTGTATAAATAATTGTTCGATTGGCTGATCAAACGCTTCTGGTTGCCATTGTTCATGGAGTTGTTCACTAAAAACTAAACTACATGAATGGCCCGAAAAATGTTCCAAATAACGATCATAAAAACCACCGCCGAAGCCTATTCGATAGCCAGCCCGATTGAAAACAATCCCTGGCACAATCAATAAATCAATCGCTGTAGCTGTTATTTCTGCCGCTGTTAACGGAGGTTCTTCCACGCCAAATGCACTGGTGTCATAAACCGTCTCTGGAAAAACTTGATAAAAGTACATTTTGCCTCCTTTAAATGTTCGCGGCACCGCCACTTGCTTGCCTTCTTGCATGGCCCGTTCGAAAATTGGCTGTGTTGATAATTCTAGCGGTAACGACCGAATCATTCCGATTGTTTGTGCTTGTTGCCATTGCTGACTAGCAAACAACTGTTCATAGAGACTTGATTCTTTATGTTGTTTAATTTCTGGATGTTGTTTTAGCCATTCTAGGGCAGTTAAGCCCACTTTTCTCAACTTGTTTTTCTCCATGTACACCTTCAACCCCTTTTCTGTTAAGTTTATAGAAAGTGTTCTTAAAAAACAAGCTGATTCCCCTTTTCTCTTTGAAAAATCCCGTTATTTTTCTAACGTTTTTGACGCTTCTTTAAAAAAGTCAACAACCAAATCCATTGTTTCTCCTTTCACTAAATGCCGCTCACCGATTTCCGTTATAAATTGCGTATTTCTCGCATACGTTTTCCCAGACACTAATTGTTCAAAATCAGCCATGTCTTCATAGGGAATTTTTTCATCTTCCGTTCCATGCCAAAACAGCATCGGTCGTTCTTGTAGTCTTTCTGGCGTTTGTGATAAATCGTATTGATGCACCCAACTTAGCAACAGTGGCAAGTCTTTAGGTACAAAAATAGCAAATTCTTTCGCCCGTTGAATCACTCGCTGAATATAGCGCGCCGGATAGGGTGTTCCCATTAAGCAAGCAGCAGCTTGAATCTCAGGATGTTGGGTCATAAGAGCGCTAGTAGTAATACCGCCCATGGATACACCACCCACGCCAATCCAATTTTCTTTAATCAACCCTAATTTATGAAAATGATGGATAATTACTGGAAATTCAATTAAATTATATTGAATGCTACTCCAAAATGTAATCGAAGGAATCGTGGAAATAGGTCCTGTTTTTCTTTCTCCATGGTTCATGGCATCTGGTAAAATGACCCGAAACCCCTCGTGTGCTAATTTTCTTGCTTGTGTTAAAGATAATTCTTTAGCTGATTGCCAACCATGATAGTAAACAATTAAAGGTAATGCTTCGATTTTTTTGCTCTTCTGTTGTCACTTCTAATGCTGGAATTTTTGCTATGTAGCGATGTCTAATACTGATTTTCATTCATGATTCCTCCATTATAAAATATCTTCTCTTATTTTACCGTTTTTTGATAAAACCTGCTCTTTATATGATTTATCAAAAAAATCACAAAATATGCGAATTCGCATTTTCCTATTTTATTACTTTCCGTTATAATCATTTTATTAAATACAAAGGGGTGTTTTTATGGTTAAAATTGAGGAAAAAGGCAAAGTAACATTTGGACAAGCTTTTAAAGATTATTTTCGTGGATATGTTGATTTTAAAGGTCGGACCACACGTGCTGGTTATTGGTGGATGACATTGGTATTAAGCATTTTAGCACTTATTTTTTATATTGCCATTGTCGGCAAAGCCGTGTCAGCAATTTTAGCAGCTGAATATTTTGAAACCTATGATTTTGGAAACTTATTACCGTTGATGCTTTTTGCACTTGTTTTATGGTTAGCTTTATTATTACCAACGTGGGCAATGTGTGTACGTCGGTATCGTGATGCTGGGATGACAGGTTGGGGCGTGCTTGTTTTATATCTACTTTCTATTGCCTGTAGCTATACACAAGTTTTCTCTGTTATGTCAACACTGAAATATGATGTTCAAACAGATACTGTGATAACAGGTGGCAGTCCCGTCTTCTTATTTTTCACTCTTGTGATTAGTCTGTTTTTCTTCTTACTAACAGTCTTACCGACAGATAAACTAACAACAACTAGCCAAAATAGCGTCTTACGCTTCTTCTTCCGTTACAAAGAAGTGAAGTAAGGAAAAGTTTTAAGCCTTTCTTTTAAAAGAAGGGCTTTTTTCTTATTTTAAAATCTTTATGATAAAATAAGAACTAGTCTAGCTAAAAAATGGAAGGAGAAAATATGGCTACTTTTAAACGGATTCTGAATCTAGAAAATTATATTTTTACTTTTTTTATTTTATTTGTCTTTTACGGCGCAATTAACTCTCCCTATTCGCTGGTAAAAATTCTTTGGGAAAAGCCTAAGCACTTGCTTGTTTTACTTCCTCTATTAATTATTCTATTGTTGATTATTTATAAAAACAAAAAATTTCTTTACACTAAGATTCAAGCGCTCTGGTGCTTAATAAAAGCCCATGATCGTGTGGTTATTATTGGTAGTTTGATCAGTTTATTTTTACTGCAACTTTTACTCCTGACGCAGATTACTGTGCCGATTGGCTGGGATGTTTTTGACAACTTTCATAGTATTACCACTGAAAATAGGGATTATTCAAAAATCGTACTTTCTTTAAACCCCAATAACGAATTTTTCTTTTTCATGATGTATTACCTGAATAAATTTTTGCGTTTCATTGATGTAACAGAGAGCTGGAGCAATACTTGGTTTAGTTGGCAAGTGGTTAATTGCTTGTTTATTAATAGCAGTTTATTTCTCTTTTATCATGCCTCTAAACGTGTCTTCAATCCATTAACGGCCTTCGTTGCTTATAGTTTATTTTTTCTTTCTTTCGGATTGTCTCCATGGTTACTCACGCCTTATACAGATACGGCCGTCTTATTGTTCATCAACCTAGTCTTTTTTGCATATAGCCTTTTTGAGAAAGTTTCCCCTCCCTTCGTAAAATATTGTTTATTACTGTTTATTGGGATTGGCCTAGCTTGGTGTTTTTTAATGAAACCTTCGTCTATTATCTTTTTTATTGCATTTAGTTGTATCAAAGTGCTGCAACTTCTTTTAGTAAATCGGAACAAACAGTCTATCGTAAAATTAACCGTGGTTGCTCTCTTTTTACTGACTGGTTTCGCCAGCGCATATTATAGTTTTCAATTTTTTGTGGAAAAACAAACGATTACGGAAATCGATAAAGAACAAGCCAAACCTTGGACACTTTTTGTAATGATGGGTTTGACTGGAACTGGCGGTTACAATGATGCAGATACACAAGCAGTAAATCAGTTGCCTACACAAGAAGCCAAAAAAGCTTATACCATAAAAATGATTCAAGACCGTTTAAAAAATAAAGGATTCTTCGGTTATCTCCGTTTTCTGGCTCAAAAGAATCGTCATAATACTGCCAATGGTGATTTTGACTGGGGTTGGGATGGCGGTGATTTAATCCCAGAAACACCTTCTAAAAATCGTTGGCAAGAACACTTGCGGTCACTGTATTATCCGCAAAATCAAAAAAGTAACTATCTACGAATTTATATGCATTTTTTCTATTTACTCACATTACTAGGTCTATTGTTCAGTATCCCTCTAAAAGATTCAAAAAATAACTACGCGATTTTAAAATTAGCTTTCATTGGAGCTATTCTGTATTTATTGCTCTTTGAAGGCGGCCGCTCTCGCTATTTAATCCAGTTTATGCCGTTTTGGTACTTGTTATCAGCGAGTGGTTGGCTGGGGTTGAGAGAGATTCGAAGATACAAAAAAACAGTAAAATAGAAAAGAGGATTGAATTAAAAATGAAAAAAAGTTTACTGGGGTTGATTGTTTTTTTATCCTTACTGAACCTTACTTCTTGCAGAAATAAAGTGACCACAAAAGAGCTAATGGCAAACGAGTGGGCCGTAAACTCCAACGTTGATGAAGTAGTAATGATTGTATCATTCAGCGAAGATACCGCTACTTTCAAAATCAATACAGATGAACACACATCAACTGCAAAAAATGATTTGGAAAAAGCAGGCGAAGAATTAGGTAAACAAATTGCAAATAAAATAGAATACAAAGTCAAATACCATCTAAAAAACAATCAAATTCGTTGGAAAAATGAAGGAAAAGAAGTAGCTTACAAGATAAAAAAAGAAAAGCAAAATCTACTTTTCACTCCTACTAAGACAAACAATTCTGATAACCAAACAAAACTAGTTTTGAAACCTTACACAAAGAAAAGTATTGATTCTTCCACTCAAAAAGATAAAACGGAAGAAACCAGCTCTAATTATCAAAACGTCTCATCTGAAACAAACCAATCTACCTCTTCATCTACTACTAAAGAACCGCTACCACAAGTTAGCTTAGCTGATTTTATAGGCGGTTGGGGTATTCCTCAAAGTGATAACTTATTTTTTATAAATGCTGACGGAACACTCACTAGCATAACTCAATCGAATGTTCCTCTTCAAAATGTAAGTTTTTCTGTGGATGAGAATGGTAATCAAACAATGACGTTTCTTTTGAATAATACGCCCCGAACAGTAACGAAAAATAATGATGGTACTTTAACTGTTAATGGACAAATATACACTTATCTAGGTAATATTACGTTGGAACAATTAATTGAAAGAAATACTCAAACTCAACAAGTTTTTGAACAATCTGAACAGCAACCACCACAAAACTCTGATTCTCGTGAACAAATACAAAATTCTAAATCAGACCAACCTATATACGATACGGTACGAAGTGGTGAAGGTGGGCGACAGTTAGCCGAAAGAAATGGTTTAACCTTAGAAGAATTATTAGCATTAAATCCAGGCATTGAAACTTCTGTTTTTTATCCTGGTCAGTCATTACGAATTAAATAGAAATTTAGGTATACTAATAGATAATAATCTATAAAAGTAGAACTGGACCATCTACCATTTACTTTGGGATACCAGTTGATGGCAATAGGTTTGACGAAGTGGAACTAGACCTTGTACCTACTGGCTCAGCAAAAATTGCGACATTTGATATAGCAGTTGGGCATTGATTAACAGCATGCATATAATTTGATAATATGGAATATAAACAAAAATGTCTAAGGAGCCTAACATTCTTTCAAGAAAGAATTTTAGGCTCCTTTTATTCAGACAATTTCAGCCACTCCTTGCGATTGCAATAGGACATAGTTTTTACAAAGACAAAATGATAAAGCAAACCGTAAGCTAGCCCCAACATATTTAACAAAATTCTTAAGTAAAGACTTGTTTCTAGCCCAAATATCATAGAAGCTGCCATGATAGCACCAACACAATTAAAAATCGTTTTACTTTTATAAGATGTGCATAAGCCTAAACAAAGTCCTCCTAAAATACCAAGTAGGTTCGTTGGTATATAAAATAACAAGATAGCCGATACTAGAGAACCAATAACGACCCCTATTATTCGTTCTTTTGCTCGTTCAGACAATTTAAACGTATCATACCCAGAAAATAATGACGAACTAGCAAATGTTGCCCACATAAAGCGGTCAATCTGAAGGTGCGTTCCTATAAAAAGTAATAAGCTAATGCCTAAAGCGTAATAACTAAACCAAATATTTCTTTGATTAAAAAAACCATTTTCTGTAACCATCTGTATAAAAGTAATCTCTTGATCCAATTTTTTATGTTTCACATGATAAACAAAAGCTAAAAGTAGATAAGCAAACACTAATACAAAGAAAGTTTGTTCTAATTGCTGAAACGATTGATAGTGAACCGTGCCAACTAAGTATAAGTAGGAGAACGTATACAAGCCAGGATTACCCATTTTAGGGTTTTTACCAGTTAAGAAAAACAATGCCAGCAAGCAGATAAAATGAAGGCCCAATTGTAAAAATGATACAGAAATCAGTGAAATTAATGGACTAACACCTAGAATTGTTAACACGATTCCTAAACTAAGCAAGGCCTGTTTTTCCCTGTAGCCATATGAGACGAAACGGATACATCAACAGCAAACAAAATAATACAATTGAAAAAGGCGCTACAGCTTTTCCAAAGAAAAAAGTAATCGTCGACACCCATAAAATCGCAAACGAAACTAATAAGATATCCCTTATTAACAAGGCGCGCCAAAAATATCTCCGCTGTTTTTTAGTATCCGCTTGATGAATTTTTTGTTTTAAAATAAATGGATCTAACTGCAATAATTGATAAAAAGTCACCTAAAATCATCTCCTAAAAATCGACTCTTCTCAATTCATTATTCCAACTTTTCCTTCTATAAAATCATAAGAAAAGTAGTTGTGACGAACATTTTACTACAACTTTTTTTCTGAATCAATACATGCTTTATTTCTTAATTCAATACCTCTCCCGATACGATTTGCTTACTTCATAAAAATAAGCCTAGAAAAAATCAAAACGATTAATTCTAGACTCAAAATTAAATAACTGTTGAACAAAAGCTAGCGCTTTTTTACATAAACTTTTCCAACAGACCCATTTCTTTTTCTAATTCTTTTTCATCATACTTGTCATACTTACCAGCTTCGTGTGCAATTTTTTTAATCTCATGAATGGCTTTTTTTTCAACAATCCATTTCTTCATACTATGTTTTTTTGTATCCTCATCTAGCGAGTCCAACTCTTCTAAACTTGCATCCAATTTATTCAAAATGTCTGCAATTTTTGCTAATGCTTGCGCTTCTTTTTCTTCATAGTTTGACATAATAGACACCTCTTCTTAAGTATTTTTCTACTTTAAGTGTACGTCTCTGTCGTTTTATTTGCAACTAATAACTCAACTGCTTCTCGGTACGGAGGATAAGGGATTCGAACCCTTGCACGATGTTACTCGCCTAACGGTTTTCGAGACCGTCCCCTTCAGCCAAACTTGGGTAATCCTCCCTCTACATTCCATCTACAAATGAACATGTAATGAATCAATAGATAAAAAGCCTAGACCCTTACACAACAAGGATTCTAGGCTCTATCTAACTAAATTATTTAGTTTCACGGTGTAAAGTAACTTTTCTTTCACGTGGGCAATATTTTTGTTTTTCTAAACGATCAGGATTATTACGTTTATTTTTATTTGTTAAGTAGTTACGTTCTTTACAAGAAGTACACTCTAAAGTGATGTTTACGCGCATGTTTTCCCCTCCTACTAATAATTGATCTTTCCAAGAGATTTCTTAGACTTGAATATCATACCATTTTTTTTGTCATTTGACTACCCTTTTGGGCAAATTTGTAAAGTAGTTCTACTTTACAAATTTTATTTTTTGTACATTTCCATATACGCTTCTAAAACTTCTTTGGCAATCGTTTGATTTGGTTTGGAAGATTCATCATTTAAGTGTGGTAAAACAACGCTAATTGCAATTTCAGGATTTTCGTACGGCGCATAAGCCACCAAGTTACTATTAACCGTTGTATGGTTTACTCCATTAGCATCTGTTGCTTGCGTTTCGGCGGTCCCTGTTTTAGCAGCAATCGAAAACTTGTCTGATTTTAAACCACGTGCAGTTGTAAAAGGACTAGTTCCATTTACTACATTATAGAAACCTTGTTGAAGAATTCCTATCTGGTCTTCAGAAATATTCACCTTATTCAAAACTTTTGGTTCAATTTCTTTTAAAATTTTTCCTAAAGCTCCATTTTCATCATTGCCATAGATTCCTTCTACCACATGGGGTTGCACGCGGATGCCATTATTTGCGACAGTGGAAACGTACTGTGCTAATTGTAAGGCGCTATAGGTATCATATTGTCCAAAAGATAGGTCAAGAAGATTACCGCCTTGTGGCGCAGATGACGAATCCTTAAAGTCCTTGTTTTGAATTCCTGTTGTTTCTCCTGGTATATCAATTCCAGTTTTCGTTCCCATACCATATTCTGCAAAAGCTTTTCTTAATTCTTTAAAGACAGTGTCATCTCCTACTTCATAAGGGAAAATCATATTGGGATAATAATTCACACCCATCATTTTAAAGACTAATTTCATCATATAAGCATTCGAAGAATATTCTAACGCTTGCTCCGCAGTTAATTGCATGGTTGTTCCGCCAGAAGCATTCCACCAAGAAGCTTTTGGATTACTACCTGCTAGTAAAATAGCTTCATCTGTTAAAACATCATTGCCTTTAATGACGCCTGTTTCATAACCGGCTGTTAAAGTACCTGCTTTCACAACTGATCCAGGAACTTCAGAATTCAAAATAGGTGCTAAAGGATTAGGTGTGACTTCTCCAGTTGCTAAATCATGATGAAATCCGGACATCGCTAAAATAGCACCTGTTTGAGGGTTCATAGCAACGACATATGCATTTTCTGAGTATGGTCCAATGGTTTTGACTATTTGTGAATAGTTTCGTTGTAAAATTTCATCAACTTTGTTTTGGAAATTTGAATCAATCGTTAATTTTAAGTTGGAGCCTTTTTCCCCTTTGGAAATTGGGGTTTGTGAAACAATCTTTCCGTTATTGTCTAAAACGACTTCTGATTTTGCTTTTTTACCTTGTAGAACGTCTTCATATTGTTTTTCTAAATAGCTAGTTCCAACACGGTCATTTCGTGCATAGCCTTTTTTCAAATATTCATCGACTTCTTCGGCTGGCAATCCTTGTTTTTCAGTTGAAACGGTACCCAACAGGCTACGTAATGCACCACTTTGAGAATAATCACGCGTCCAATCAGTCCCTGTTGAAACACCTGATATTTCCGCTGTGTGTTCACCAATTGTCGCAATTTCACCTTCTGTTACCCCTTCATTCTTGATGAAGACCGTGTTCATTTGTGACGCTGCATTCATTCGTTTAAAAATCGTTACTGCTTGTAAGGTTCGGTCATCAAACGCAATTTCTTCAGGGGTGACTTTTTCAACTGCTTTGGCATATAATGTGCCTTCGTCCGTAATTTTGTTGCCTTTTTCATCTTCTTTATCTTGATCGGTTAAACGGGATTGGGCTGCTTTTAAATTTTCAGGATTCGCTAACCAATAATCTTTTTTGTCACGATCCGTTAAGTTTGGATCAACTGGAACGTTAATAAGTTCGTTGACTTTATTCGCAATCGGTAAAATATCTTTTCCTTCAATATTTTTTCCTCGTGTGTAAGTGATTGCTAAATTGGCTTTGTTAGAAACCAAGACTTTTCCTTGTGAATCATAAATTTGTCCTCGAGGGGATGGTGTCGTGATTTGTAGTGAAGAATTGGCAGTAATTTTTTTGTTAAACTCTTCTCCTTCTACAATCTGTAAATACCCTAAACGAACAATTAATGAAACAAATAAAGTGAATATCACAAAAAATAATAAGTTCAATCGAAAAGGAATATGTGGCTTTCTACCTCGTTGACTCTTTGCTGCGGCATCTGTTTTTTTTATTTTATCTATAAATGAGTTTTTCTTCATACCTCTAGTCCCTTCACTAAAAAGTTTCGCATTCTCATTGTAACAAAAAATAGTCAAAAAATCAGGATTATTCCCAGCTCTAAGGAAATATTTAATTATTTTGTTTTTGAAAAAAGTCAAAAGGACTTCTGAATTCAGAAGTCCTTTTGACTTTTTCTCTTTTTTTAACGGCTGTAATTGTGAACTTCAGCAGCCATGCTGTCAATGAAAATTGATAAATCTTCGACAGACGTTTCTTTGCTTCCATAACGACGGACGTTCACCGTTGCATCTTCCATTTCTTTGTCCCCGACCACTAATTGATAAGGTACTTTTTGTGTTTGAGAGGCCCGAATTTTGTAGCCCATTTTTTCGTTACGATCATCGACTTCAACACGTAAGCCTTGTGCTTGTAAACGTTCTTTGATTTCATAAGCATACTCAGAATGCGCTTCTACAGAAACTGGGATAATAGTTGCTTGAATTGGTGCTAACCAAGTAGGGAAAGCGCCTTTGTAAACTTCTGTTAAGTAAGCCACAAATCGTTCCATTGTTGAGACAATACCACGGTGGATAACAACTGGGCGATGTGTATTTTCACCATCTTCGCCAACATAAGTTAAGTCAAAACGTTCTGGTAATAAGAAGTCTAATTGGATGGTTGATAATGTTTCTTCCATTCCTAAAGCTGTTTTTACTTGAACATCTAACTTCGGACCGTAAAAGGCAGCTTCGCCTTCTGCTTCAAAGTAATCTAATTCTAATTCATCCATGGCAGCTTTTAACATCGCTTGCGCTTTTTCCCACATCGCATCATCATCAAAATATTTGTCTGTATTATTTGGATCACGATAGCTTAAGCGGAAACGATAATCCGTAATGTTAAAGTCAGCATAGACTGCCACCATTAACTCCAAAGTACGTTTAAATTCGTCTTTAATTTGGTCAGGACGAACAAAAGTATGGCCATCGTTTAAAGTCATTTCACGAACACGTTGTAACCCTGATAATGCGCCAGATTTTTCATAGCGGTGCATCATCCCTAATTCAGCGATTCGAATTGGCAATTCGCGGTAACTATGAATGTCATTTTTATAAACCATCATATGGTGTGGACAGTTCATTGGACGTAATACCAGCATTTCACCATCGCCCATATCCATTGGTGGGAACATATCTTCATGGTAATGATCCCAGTGACCAGATGTTTTGTATAATTCCACATCTGCCATAATTGGTGTATACACATGTTGGTAACCTAAGCTAATTTCTTTGTCCACAATATAACGTTCAATTGTACGACGAATGGTTGCGCCTTTTGGTAACCAGAAAGGTAACCCTGAACCAACTTCTTGTGAAACCATAAATAAATCTAATTCTTTTCCTAATTTACGGTGGTCACGTTCTTTGGCTTCCTCGCGCATTTTGATAAATTCTTTTAAATCTTTTTTATCGAAAAAGGCAGTGCCATAAATCCGTTGCATCATGTGATTGTCAGAGTTTCCGCGCCAATAAGCACCAGCTACTGAAAGTAATTTAAAGACTTGAATCCGTCCTGTTGAAGGGACGTGAACACCACGACATAAATCAACAAAATCGCCTTGATCATAGACAGTGATGATTTCATCTTCTGGTAAATCTGTAATTAATTCAACTTTGTAAGGATCATCAGCAAATAATTCTAACGCTTCTGCACGTGAGATTTCTTTACGAACGATTGGGTTATTTTCCTTCACAATTTTCATCATTTCGGCTTCAATTGCAGGTAAATCTTCCGCTGTCACAGGGGATTCTCCATTATCTGTATCATAATAGAACCCAGAATCAATCGCAGGACCTACGCCAAATTTAATGTTAGGGAAAAGACGACGTAAGGCATTAGCCATTAAATGAGCTGATGAATGACGTAAAATTCCTAAAGCATCTTCATGATCAGGTGTCACGATTTCAAGCGAACCATCTTCTACGATAGGACGATCTAAATCGATTAAAACACCATTGAATTTACCAGCTAAAGCTTTTTTGGCTAAACTGTTGCTAATACTTTTAGCAACATCAAATGTTGTAATCCCAGAATCAAACGGTTTAACAGCGCCATCTGGAAAAGTAATGTGAATAGACATAATAATATTCTCTCCTTTTAATTTTTTTGATTTGAAGCGTTTCATTGTGTTCCTGTTTTTCACAATGAAACGAAACAGCCACCTGTTCCCCTTGTTAAAAAACAAAAAGTCCTAGTATTCTAACGAATACTAGGACGAAAATATCGTGGTTCCACCTAATTTTGAACACAAATAATCTGTGTTCCTCTAGCGTGTTAACGGTGCGACCGCCTTTGTTTCAACAAAGGTTTCGAAAGTGGTCATCCCTTGTGCCAATCTGGAAAATTTTCAGCCAAGATTTTCCTCTCTAATAGATCGCGGGCAAGTTCAGTTGTCTTTCTCATCAATCATTTATGCACTTATTTAACCACTTATTTTCAGAAAAAGCAAGTGATTCAACAGAAATTCTCTGAAAACTTATTTTTTCCATTCGCCGCCTTGTGCATAGCGGTCTTTTTTCAATTCATTGACAATCACATGGATATTCTCTTTTGGTGCACCAGCGTTTTTTGACACAGCTTCTGTAATATCTTTGACCATATTAGTTAACTGTTCTTCTGTGCGGCCTTCAATTAATTCTACATGTACAAATGGCATCTTCGTTCCCCCAATTTAAATTGCTTGTTCTGTTTGTATCATAGAGCGGGTTATGACGCTTGTCAATAAAAAATAGCCTATGTTCAGTAAAAGCTAAGATAGCTTTATTGATAAACAATTAATTATTATTTTCTGCTAAGTATTCTTCTAACGTTAGACTCGCTTTTTGAATCTCTAGTGCTGCTTTTTTACCCACATATCGATAATGCCAAGGTTCATAACTAACACCCGTAATTTCCACTTTGTCTGAAGGATAACGAAGAATAAATCCATATTTATAGGCGTTCTTTGCCAACCAAGCGTAGACTTCTTCGTCAGTAGATCGCTTACTTTGCGCATTTATATCCACTGCTAAACCTACTTCATGTTCACTAGTTCTCGGCACTGCTACCCAACTTTCAGCTGTTTCAATCGCTTCTTGTTCGCTGAATCCTTGATCTTGAAAAGCCTGTACTTTTTCTGCCATAATTTCTTTTTGCTCTTCATTTGTTCGATAACTAGAAGTGACTTCAAGATAGAAGCCTTGTCTTTTGGCATCTTTAAACATCCTGTTCAAAGCTGGATAAATTCGTTTATCCACTGCCTGTTTGTTAGGTAATTTTTTTAATTGGATTTGATAATCTTCAGGAATCTGATGCGTTTGATTTACTAATAATAATTTCCATGATTGATCGCCTTCTTCAGGAGAACTCATTTTTTCCTCTTCCTCTAAACTGAGGGCTTGCTCATTTCCTATTGAAACTATTTTTTTCTCAGCAACTTGTTTAACAGCCATGCCCACAATAAAAAGCCCTAAAATAGCGACACCAATTGTAACTTTAAATTTCATTTTTATTTCTCTCCTCTTTACTTACTTAACAAAATTAGTATAGCAAGCTAGTAAAAAGGAGCCTTCTTTTTTTTCGCAAGAATTTCTAACGATTTTCTTACAAAATCGATAAAGAAATCATAAAGGTAGTTTTTTCATTTTCGCTTTCAGCTGAAAGCACCCCGCCATGCAGCTCCACAATTTTTTTAGCAACCGCTAAACCTAGTCCTGCACCTCCTCGGTTTGTTTGACGGGCAGTATCTAATCGGAAAAATTGTTCAAAAATTCGGGCTAATTTTTCTGGTGGAACAGTAGGGCCATGATTTGTAAAATAAATATTTACTCGTTGATTTTCATTATCAACTTTAGTGGAAAGAGAGATGGTTGTTCCTGCATAGCTGTAGTTAATGGCATTTTGAACTAAGTTATCAAAAACTCTTTGCATTTTATCGACATCAAGATGAATAGACAAAGCCTCAGTAAAATCTGTTTCAATAGTTAACTGTTTTTGTTTCAACATAGGTAAAAATTCATAACTTACTTGATTTAACATACGATCCAAGCGAACACTCGTTGGTTCTAATTCAATATTCGAGAGATTAAATCGAGCTATTTCAAAAAATTCATTAATCAACTCTTCTAAATGCTCTGCTTTTTCTAATGAAATAGCTAAATATTTTTCTCGTAATTGCGTCGAAATTTCCAGTTCATCATGAAGAAGTGTTAAATAACCAATGACTGATGTTAAAGGCGTTTTTAAATCATGTGCTAAATAAACAATCAAATCATTCTTTCTTTGCTCAGCTTCCTTCGCTTGTTGCTGGCGTAAGTTAACTTCTTGACGGATTTGATTCAACTCTTTGTCAAACTCCATTAAATTTGCTGACAAGGCTATCGGTTCTTCGGAATTCTGATAGAGTTTCCCTGTTGCCTCCAATACTTCTGTTAATTGATTGATGCTTTGCAACCATATCCGAAAAAGAATGATTACTGAACCACCTAGAATTACTAAGCTAATTAAATAAACGTAGTTCTCCTCAATTCCTTTGGCTAAAAGGTAGAGTGGATCTTCCATGCCCCATCTACGTAATCCAAACAAAAAATTACTAAAAAATACAAGACTGCTGATAACGCCAATATTCCCAAACTAAAAAACAAAAACTTTGTTAGTAGTTGTTTAATCATTCGTTCTTTAAATTGCTGTTTTCCTGTTTTTTTCTTTTCAGTCAATTTTATACCCCACTCCCCAAACAGTTTTAATAAACTTTGGCTTCCTTGGTGGTTCTTTTAATTTTTCCCTTAAACGGCCAATATGTGCCATCACGGTATTTCCATTGTTTTCCAAATATTTTTCACCCCAGATTTCTTCAAACAATATCTCTGCTGGGACTACTTCTCCCTGACGTTCTGCTAAATACCAAAGAATTGAAAATTCTAATGGCGTTAAAAATATATCCTCCCCGTATAGTTTACTTGTATGATGTATTTTATTTATCACCAAACCATGAATATCTATTTCTGTTCCTTCTGTTTCTTGTTGTAGACTCGCCTGTGAATTATATTTACGAAAACGTCTTAGTTGTGTTTTAATACGTGCGACTACTTCCAATGGATTAAATGGCTTTGTAATATAATCATCAGCGCCTAAAGTTAGCCCAGTAATTTTATCAATGTCCTCAATTTTAGCGGTTAAAAGAATAATAGGGAAAAAATATTTTTCCCGTGCTTTTTTAACCATTTGAAAGCCATCAATATCTGGTAACATTACATCAAGTACCGCTAAATCGAACTGATTATTTGCCATTGATTCCAGAGCAGGTTTCCCTCGATAAAATTTTTCTACTTCATAACCGTCACTCGTTAAATATACTTCCAGCAAATCAGCTATTTCTTGTTCATCATCTACTAATAAAATTCTTTCTGCCATGGTTTTGCTCCTTGCTTGTCCATTTATAAATTATCTATTCAACTAAAACAGCACCAAAAAGACTGCTCATTTGCCCTTTTGGTGCTGTAAATAATCATTTATACTTCTTCGCCGTAATCTACAGGTTTATCAAATTCACCTGGTGCATCATCATAGATATGTCCATAAATAATTACCGGCATTCCGTCATAGGATACATCAAAGATTTTTGAAACTTCTGTTCCTGGCGTATTGATACAGCCATTACTACCAGCATCGGTTTTAAAGGCTTCTTTATCGCCATACTTATCCAATTTATGGTCGGAGTCATGAATCCCAATTTGTGTGACAACGCCCCCTTGACTTAATAACGGCATCCAATATTTTACTGGCACACTGTATCGAGAACCATCGAGCATTTGACCTTCTAAATTCACATCGGTTGTCCGATATAAAATTGTATGGAATCCTGGTACTGTTGCGGTTCCTTTGTTATATCTGCCAGTAATGACATCTGTGGTGACTATTTTTTTGCCATCAATGAAACAATACATTTTTTGATCTTTTAAATCAATTTCAATGTAATTATTGGCTATTTTACTATTTTCTTTGGTATCGCCAACCAACGGAGCAGTGATTGCATTCGTTTGTTCTTGGCTATTCAGCGCGTTTACTAGTAGTTCTTGCGTTTTGGCCCCATCAATCGACCAGCCATAACTTCCGTTGTTTTTAAAACGACGTGTCGTACCGTGAACATCTGTAAATAAAACTGGTTGATTAGCAGAACCATATGTTGTTTCTAATTGTGTCACCCAAGTAGTTAGTTTTTCTTTGTTGATTGTGCCATCATCATTCAGCACGTTTTGAATTTGTGTTTTATCAAAGGCTACTTTTTCACCATTAATATCAACTGTAATTGTTTTATTTAACTTGTTATTGAGCGTTGTCAATGTTGCCTTTAACGTTTGATCCTCTTTTGTAATTTCAGGGGCTTTATAAAAATCTTTGGCATTGTATTGATAGTTGCCTTTTCCCGCTTCAACATCCGCAATAATCTGCTGATTTAAGCGCTGTGTGTCCACTACTGTGCCTTGTTCTTCGGGAACAATTTCAAAAGTGCCATTGCCTCGACGAATACTCGCATTTTTGCTTGGTTTCCCCTCTGGAAAACTTAAAATCGCTAATTTGGCTTCTAGTTCTTTTTGAATGCCTCGTTTAACGGTAGCTTCACCTTGCTTACTGTGTAAATGGTCTTTTAAAAATTTTTGATCCAATTGGTATTTTTTAGGAAGTTGAATTTTTTCTTCTTTTGCACCCGTTTGAACCACAACTTCTTCGGTTTGATTAACTTGCGCTAATTTTTCTTCCGCGGCATTTACATTTAACCAGCCTACAGAAACTCCATTTACTTTTGTGGTTGGTAAAAAGTGACTTTGAAAATAAACATAGCTGCCCCCAGCAACCAGAGCTAGTCCAACCAAAGAAGTAATAATTACTTTCTTTTTATTATTTTTTCCTGATTTTTGACGACGTGTATTACGCATTTGCATTTCTTCTTTTTTCATTTGTTCATCCTTTATATCAATAATTTTAGGTTTATTTCTTAGAGACTAGGCAACAAACAGCTGCGGTGATCTACAATCAAAAAAGGTTCCCTTTCTCTCGCAGATTAATTTTTTCAATTATACACTATTTTTACGTTGTTTTCAGCTTATTTTCCTTGTAAATCCTTTAATCTTAAAGAATTTGTATACTCTGTGACTTTTTTTGCTTCTTGTAAATGATACGTAAACTGGGCCATTTTAGCAAAATCCTGAGCGACGACGTCAAAAAAGGCTTGTGTCTTTATTAAGCTGTTCCAACAAGCTTCTTTACTAGAAAAATCCAGCAACGATGCTAATTGATCCATCGTGTCAGGAGTGACATAATTTTTCAGATACTTAAATTGTTTCCCAACAGAAATTGGCTCCGGTTCCTGCCAAGCCGCTTGCCAAGAAAGCAAGCGCAACAGTTCCTGCTGACAATATTCATAGAGATGTGTGACAGCGTAAAATAGTTCATTCCGACAAAGCCCCTTAACTACATACGTACTAACCCACCAAAATTCATTGCAACAATCGTTAAATTGCTGCTGATTCGGAACTGTTACTGTATAATTTTTATCAGATGCTACAGGTAAAGGTGACAAATTTTCATCTTTGTCTAACAAGATAATTGCTAAAGAATCGCCTTCATGCCAATTGTCTTTTTCTGCGAGAGGACACAACGTTAAATCGATACGTTGACCATCTTCAAATAACATTAAAAATGTTTCCCGCGTCTTCGGTTCTGTGGGAAATAAGGTCATTTCCTTGGGACGTTGCATAATTAATGGTTGTCCAAATTTTGCTATCCACGTTGCTGTTTCAAAAAACTCAGCACATGGTTCTACAATATAAACAATGTCGAAATCTTGAAAACTATCTTTTGGCGCTTTCACATTCGTGCGAGACCCCACCATTCCCACAGCTCGAATGTGTTCTTCTTGTTTTGCTACATCCATAATAAGTTGAAACATTTCTTCTTCTGTACGCATTCACTCGCTCCCTCTCTTCAAAAGTTTCTATTAAAACATAGATTTTTTTATAAGTCTTTTGTTTTCTATCGCTTTTTCTATGGTACTTCGTATACACTAACATTACAAGGAGGGATGTTTCATGCATTGGTTAAAAATAACAAGTTTATCCATTGTCAGTTTTGGCTTTTGTATTCTTTTGATTTTAGGTCTACTTATTTTTACTGGCAAAAATACGCAACCCACCGATAAACCAGATGCTATTTTAATTTTAGGGGCCCGTGTTTTAGGGACGTCTAAAGAAACCGCACTGCCCAGCCGTGTTTTGCAAGCTCGGTTAGATGTGGCTATCCCCTATATTAAACAACACCCCGAGACACCCGTTATTGTTAGCGGAGGGCAAGGAGCAAATGAGCCGGCTACGGAAGCCGCGGTTATGAAACAATACTTGCTAAATAAAGGTGTTCCAGAAAAACAGATTCTCTTAGAAAATCGTGCCACACGCACCAAAGAAAATATTGTCAATTCACAAAAACTCCTTTATTTTAAACGGCTAGTGATTGTTACTAGTGACTTTCACATGTACCGCTCGCAACTTTTAGCCAAGCGAGCAGGCATCTCAAATGTTTCAGGCATCACTGCGGCTTCTTCTTTTCCAAAAGATATCAAAAATTTTGGTCGAGAGCTGTTTTCTTTAGGCTATGCCTTACTCTTTGATTGGTAAAAGAGCGTCCTTCGCAAGACCATTTTGCGAAGGACGCTTTTATATTCTGTGGATTTGCTCACTTTTGTTCTCTTCTTCTTGTGTTTAAATTATAAAAATGATAACATATCTTTGTTAGCGCTTACAAATAATATTTATTTTATAGGAGGAGAAAGTTATGGGGCATCAATTGAGCACTCATTTTTTTAACAAGAAAACAGGGATTATTTCAACTTTTTTAAGTTTGATACTTTTAGTCGGTGGGTTACTGTTTGCACTACCTGCATTTGAAGTACAAGCAGCATCAACTGTTACACCTAAAACAGTCATGTATGTAGAAGTAAATAACCACGATTTTAACAATGTGGGAAAATATACTTTAGCTGGAACCAATCAACCTGCTTTTGATATGGGGATTATTTTTGCAGCCAATATTAATTATGACACGGTCAATAAAAAACCTTACTTATATCTAAATGAACGGGTCCAACAAACTTTAAACGAAGCTGAAACACAAATTCGTCCAGTTCAAGCACGCGGCACTAAAGTCCTATTGTCTATTTTAGGCAACCATGAAGGTGCTGGCTTTGCTAATTTCCCAACTTACGAAAGTGCGGATGCCTTTGCAGCTCAATTAGAACAAGTCGTTAATACGTATCATTTAGATGGTATTGATTTTGATGATGAGTATGCTGAATACGGAAAAAATGGGACGTCTCAACCAAATAATTCTTCGTTCATTTGGTTACTTCAAGCCTTAAGAAATCGCTTAGGCAATGATAAATTAATTACTTTTTATAATATTGGACCAGCGGCTGCGAACTCTTCAGCTAATCCTCAAATGAGTTCTTTAATTGATTATGCTTGGAACCCTTATTATAGTACCTGGAATCCGCCACAAATTGCGGGGATGCCTGCTTCTCGTTTAGGTGCTTCTGCCGTTGAAGTTGGTGTCAATCAAAATCTAGCTGCGCAATATGCTAAACGTACAAAAGCGGAGCAATATGGTATTTATCTAATGTATAACCTCCCAGGAAAAGATTCATCTGCGTATATCTCGGCGGCGACACAAGAACTTTATGGTCGAAAAACGAACTATTCACCAACTGTTCCAACACCTTAATTATTATCTCGTGTCTACAAGCGCCAACATGTAAAGAGTTAAAAGCCAGCTTACTACAAGCTGGCTTTTTGGTATCTTGAGCGAATAGTTTTACACAAAAAAAGACCCGCCCTTTGGGTAAGGACGGGAAAGGAGTTAAAAATGAAAAAGTGTTTTGTGTTGTTAAGGTTGTTTGTTGATATGCTTATATCTTACAAACTAAATGTGAAGATTTTGTGATCATTTCATTCTTATTTTGCTACTTTTATAGGAATTAAATAGATTGCCACGAGACTATCTTTAGTTGCCTCGTGCATCCGTTATTCTGACTGCTCCTTGTGGTGATACTCTGTAAAAACCGACAGTCCCTGTCCCTCCATTTGCAACCATCTGTTTCGATTGGGCTCTAAAAAAGAAGTCATTTCCATTCATACCAAAAAATCCAAGGTTCGTATCATCATTTTCTGCATCAGTCAATGTACTTCTGATACATGCCTCTGCTTGTTCTTGGTTCTCGATGATTTTTGCCTCTTCATTTTGGTCTTGAATTTCCTCTTCAGAAGAACGATAGTAATACTCTTCCGCAGGATAATTTCCACTATCTTGAGTAATTAACAATCGCGGTTTCGTCTTATCCGATTGGTCGCCGTTAGGATTTTCAACACCAATTTTATATAATAATAACGCAGCACCAGTAGGCCCCCACCTAATACTTAAGCTTGTAATTGGTCGCGACTCATCAGTAGGTGAATCCTTCGTAATCATTCCTCCGGTATTTGTACTACCATCAGGATGAATGATCAAACTCTCTCCTTTACCATTTTTCCATGTTCCAACTAAAGTAGTAAAATCGCCAGCATTAATCGCTGTAGTATCTAAATCAGCTACAGTTAGCTGACTATTGTTTCCATCAGCTGTCGGCTCTTCATTTTTCACTGATTTGTTAGACTCGACACTGCTGCTCGCTTGTTCGTTTGTCTTATCAATTGTTTCACTGGTTTTTTCATTCGTCTCTTCAACTTTAGAGGATGCCTCCGTTGAAGCGGTCACTTTCTTTTCTTTTGGTTCCCGACAAGCAGTTAATGATAAAACCGCTAGCCCGACAAAAAACGCTAACATTCCCTTTTTCACGCCTATTCACCCCGTTCAATGATCTATCTTACTAGACTATTGTACTATTAATTCAATTGTTTAGACAAATATTTATGGAACAGACAAAAGTTGAACCTGTCATTGAATGCTTTGTGTCACATGGACCTATCAATCAACTTTCTTTTTTCTATGTATTATATGAAAAAAAGTGAGCCATCAGTCAAAATGACCGATGGCTCACTTTCTAAATCTTAAAACAAACGAACAAATGGATTATTCAGGTAAATCTACATTATGATGAACTTTTTGAACATCTTCTAAATCTTCTAAAACGTCTAACATTTTTTCAAAGTTCGCTAAATCGTCGCCTTCTAATGTTACTTCGTTTTGTGGAACCATTTCTAACTCAGTAACCGTGAATTCTTCAATGCCTTTTTCTTTTAACGCTTCTTGTGCATGGTGGAAATCTTCTGGTTCTGTGTAAACGATAATTTGACCGTCTTCTTCAACAACATCGCGAACATCAATGTCTTTTTCCATTAAGTATTCTAAAATTTCATCCGCATCGTCACCAGCAAAGCCAATGATACCTGTATTATCAAACATGTAGGAAACAGCACCGCTGACACCCATGTTTCCGCCGTTTTTACCAAATGCGGCCCGCACATCTGCTGCTGTTCGGTTCACGTTGTTTGTTAAAGCATCAACAATGACCATTGAACCATTTGGCCCAAATCCTTCATAGCGTAATTCAGAATATTGTTCATCTGCTGAACCTTTTGCTTTTTCAATAGCGCGATCAATAATATGTTTTGGTACATTGTATGTTTTGGCGCGTTCGATTACAAACCGTAATTTTTGGTTTGCATGAGGATCAGGGTCTCCTGACTTCGCTGCTACGTAAATTTCAATCCCGAATTTTGCATAAACACGGCTATTGTTTGCGTCTTTGGCAGCTTTTTTCTCTTTAATATTTGCCCATTTACGGCCCATATTCTCACTTCGCTTTCTCTGATTTGTTGTTAGTATCTTATCCCTTGTTTATTATACTGGGGAAACTGATTTTTGTTAAGTATTTTTTAGGTATCTGGCGAAAATCGTAAGGGAAACCGACCAAAATTTTGTTCTTTTAAAGAAGAATCTCCCATCTGGTATAGTTGATTGGCGCGAATATCTAACGAAAGCATTGCGCGGTTTTCTTTAGATACTTTGGAAATTACCGGCAATTGAATCTGTGCTTTGGTTTCTTTTAGATAAGCTTGTCCCTTTGGCGTAAATCCTAGCACATGGAGATAGCTGTCTTGCCAAACAGTTTCAACTTCTTCTTTGGTCATATTTAACAATATATAGGTTGCTAATCGTTGCAATCTTGTCCAAGTATAACGCTTCGTTTTCATACGTTCCATTAATTCGTGAAAAGAACCTGCTGCTTGGATTTGATCTTTTAGTCGATATTCAAGTCCTTCCGTCATTTGGTAAATGGCTTGTAACTCTTCTAACGAGGATTGAACAATTTTATACTTTAGGAAGGGCCAATAATTTTCCCATGAAATCATTGTCTGTGTTTGTAAATGTTGTGCGGTTATAGAAGGAACCGTTGGCAGCACTTGCGTTATTTCTTGTTGAAAAACACTTTGCCTAATCGCCGTGGCGCTAGCAACTTTCCCAGAAATCGTTGCATCATGAAAGCCCGCTTGTTTTCTAGCAATTGGGTAGAGCGTCATCGGGGTTGGATACGTGGCATTTTCCTTTGCATAACTCATCCCCAAAATATGATTAGGTGAAGAAAAATCGAACCTGCTTTCAGGATATACTTGACGAAAAACAGCAGTCATTTTTTGTGGATAACTCAATTGTTTGTCTGTCAATGCGTGGAACGTTTGATCAATTAAGGATTGATTTTCTTGGACAAACTGGCCGAAAGCCGCATAATCAATTGCGCTTGTACTATCTGTTCCAAAACATAAGCTCTCACATTGCAACGCCTGCAATAACTTTATACCGCCTTTGGCAAAGTAATCCGCAGACTGTACCGACCAAGCTGTCGGCAATTCAATGACTAAATCCACACCATTTTGCAAAGCTTCTTCTGCTCTGGCCCACTTATCTAGTAAGGCTGGTTCTCCTCTTTGTAAAAAATTTCCACTCATTATAGCAATCACTACTTCAGCTCCGCTTTGTTGGCGAGCTTGTTGGGCATGGTAGCGATGTCCATTATGAAAGGGATTATATTCCACGATAATGCCACAGGCTTTCACTCTAGCCACCTCCGTTATAAAAAAATGGACTTATCAGCAAAGAGACAAACGTTTTTAAGCGCTGTCCCAAGCTCATAAGCCAAATCTTATTAATCTCTTTGACAAACAAAGAACCAGCGTTCACTTGTTTCAGTTGGTGCTTCATCTGTAAAGTCTGCATAAACTTTGACGTTCATGAAACCAGCACTTTCTAACATTCGTAAATAGTTATCTAACGAATAGGTTCGTTCTTGATGCAATTCATCATACCGAACAAAGTGCTCATCTGTTTCCTGTTCTTTCACAAAAAATGTTAAGAAATGTTCGATGCTGTGTTCTTTTTCACCAGCGTAACTATCCCATAGAAAAGCAAATTCTTCTGTTTGATAATGATAGCTATATTCTGGAAAAACTGAATCAATTTTGTAAGTAGAATGAACATCAAAAATGAACGTTCCTTCCTCTTCTAACGCTTGATAAACTTCATCGAACACTTGTTGTACTTCTTGGCGATTAGCCATATAGCACAGTGAATCAGAAAAACAAGTGATGGCTTGGTATTGTCCCACTTCAGATAAATCTAGCATATTTCCCTGAACAAATTGAACTGGCACTTCTTCTTCAAAGGCCCGTTCACTAGCAATCATCAACATTTCTTCTGATAAGTCTAAGGCCGTCACATCGTAACCACTTTTCGCAAAATCAACTGCTAAAGCGCCTGTACCACAAGCCATTTCAAGAATTTGTTGGGTTCCTTGTGGGAGATGACGATTGGAAAAATCCAACCATTTTTGGTATAGGCTTTCGTCCATCACTTCGTCATAGACGAAAGCAAACGTTTCATAGGCCATTTTAGTCGACCCAAGCGCTTAGATCAACCATTGGGGCATCTGACCATAATTTTTCTAAATTGTAAAAGGCACGTTCTGAAGATTGGAATACATGGACAATAACATCGCCTAAATCGATTAAAATCCATTTTCCGCCTTCTTTACCTTCCACACGTTTGACTTCTACTTGATTTTTGGCTTCTTGTTCGTTAATTTCATCAACAATCGCATTGATTTGACGTTCACTATTGGCTTGGCAAATTAAAAAATAATCTGCTAATAATGAAATCTCTCTTACGTCTAATGCGACAATTTCTTCTGCTCGTTTTGAATCTGCTGCTTTGACAGCAATTTCTAAAATTTTCTGGCTATCTATGATAGTTCCCTCCTAGTAATTCTTTCTTCTTTTATTTTTGATTAACGACCCATTGATTGTAGGTCTCTAACGTTTTTGGATAAATTTTATGTTCTTGTTCAATCAAATGTAACAAGGTATGTTTCGTTTCATAAGCAACCGCTGCATCTAAGTCAACAAGGGCAATTTCACGGGCTTCTTTCACACCTGGAAAATCACGTCCTGGTTCAATGTAATCTGCGACATAAATAATTTTATCTAGCAAGCTCATCTTAGCAGCCCCAGTTGTATGCACACGAATTGCCTGCAAGATTTCTTCGTCATCAATGGCTAATTCCCGTTGAACAATATCCGCCCCAACTAAGCCATGCCAAATTTCATTGCCATAGTTTAATAAAGCCAAATCAAAACCATCTCGGCGAATAATCAACTCGAATTCATCGTTTGGACGTTCTTTGGCGTAATCATGCGTCAAAGCAGCAATACTGGCTTTCGCTTCATCGGCACCATATTTCGCTGCCAAGGCCATAGCTGTTTCCTCGACTCCTAACACATGGCGAAAACGACGTTCACTCATTTGCATTTGAACTTTTTGCATTAATAATTCACGTTGTGCAGCATCATAATTTGTTATCCAGCTCATCTTGATACAGTCCCTTCTCTTGAATATAGTTTATCACATTCTCTGGAAGAAGATAGCGTGTTGAGCAACCACTTTTGACTTTTTGTCTAATCAAAGTGGAACTAATCGCCATCTGCGGAACATCGACCCAAATAATTGGATAGGTAGATTCCGTTGGATAATTAGGACGCCGAATGCCGACAAATTGAACTAAATGGAGTAAGTCATCAATCCGATGCCATTTGGGCAAGTATTCCACCATATCTCCACCAATTATAAAATAATAATCAGTATCTGGATTGGCTTCTTTTAAAGCTTTCATCGTATCATACGTGTAACTTTTGCCTTTGCGAATTAACTCAATTGGCTCAATATCTAAGCAGGGATTATCAGCCACTGCTAGTTCTAACATTGCTAACCGATGTTCACTGCTAATTGTTTTCTTTTCGTCTACATGTGGTGGTAAGTACGTAGGCATTAAGTAAACTTTGTCCAAACCTAGTTGATTTTGAACTTGATCGGCCATGACAAGATGTGCTAAATGAACGGGATTAAAATTACCACCTAACAAGCCGACTTGCTTTCTTGTTTGAAAACGTAACGGTTCCTCTTGCAAGAGAACGTCCGCTCCTTGACGCGCTTGTCTTTTTTCTCCCATTGTTCATCCCTCCAATATTAAATCTCTTTGACTGCTGCTGAAATTTTTTGATATTTTTCTTTACTTGATGGCTTGAATAAGACCAACACGCGACCAATAATTTGTACCACATCGCAATGAATGGCTGCTGTTAGTTCTTCTGCAACCTCTTCTGCTACTTCATCTGTATTTTGTAATAACGTAATTTTAATCAGTTCACGTTTTTCCAACGCTTCATCAATTTGTGTAATCATTGCGTCATTCAAACCACCTTTGCCTACTTGAAAAATAGGTTGTAAATGGTGTGCCTGACTACGTAAATAACGTTTTTGTTTTCCTCTAAGTTTCAAATTGTTTGCCTTCTCTCTAAAATTTAAATTAATGCTTTTCTACGTAAAACATCGACACCTTTAGGCGCCCAACCAGCGACTACACCAGGTTCTGTGACAGTAATCCAACCTAGACCAGCAAACACAATATCCGTTTTTTCTTTCACGGAAAATTCAAAGCGCACTAATTCAGGAAACTCAGCGACTTCATCGGCACGTGGAGGCTGCAATAAGCCACCAACATGTTTTTCATAAAAAGCATCGGCGGTTGCTGTTTTTGTTCGGTGTAAATTTAAGTCATTGGAAACGTAGGCAATGAAGGAACTTTTAGCACCTTGGACATAATCAAAGCGAGCCAAGCCACCTAAAAACAAGGTTTGTTCAGCATTTAATTGGTAAACTTTCGGTTTGATTTCTTTTTGCGGTGCAATAATTTTCAAGTCTTTTTTACCTAGGTAATGTGCCATTTGATGACGGTGAATAATTCCGGGCGTATCGATTAAGAAGTGGCCATCGTCTAATGGAATTTCAATTTTATCTAGCGTTGTTCCAGGAAATTGTGATGTCGTAATCACATCTTGAACACCCACTGTTTGTTGAATGATTTGATTGATTAATGTTGATTTTCCAACATTGGTCACACCTACGACATAAACGTCTCGGCCTTCACGATATTTTTCGATTGTATCTAATAACTCTTGCATTTCTTGTGGTTTCTTGCCACTTGTTAGTAAAACATCAACAGGGCGTAATCCTGCTTCATGGGCCCGTTCTCTCATCCATTGAACCATTTTAGGTTTTTTTAATGATTTAGGCAAAATATCCACTTTATTGCCAACTAACAACACAGGATTATCTCCGATAAAACGATGCAGTCCTGGAATAAGAGAGCCATTAAAGTCAAAAATATCCACTACGTTCACAATCAGTGCATCTTCTGTTCCTAAACCATTCAATAAACGTAAAAAGTCATCGTCTGTTAATTGGACATCTTGAATGTCATTATAATGTCTTAAGCGAAAACAACGTTGGCAATAAACTTCCCCTGTTTCCATTCCTTTTTCGAAAGCTGTTTTTGGTGTATAGCCTAATTCATGAGGATTTTCCGTTTGGATAATCGCACCACAGCCAATACAATGAATTGCCTCTGTCATTCTAATCCGCCTCTCCATGTCATTTCTGGATGTTTTTTTGATAAGTATTTCATAATTTTCCGTTCAAAAAACCGATTGATTCTAGTATTCCAGCCATCTGTATCGACAATCGGTTGAACTAAAACATTGCGTATACCCGCTGCGTTAGCTCCCCGAATATCTGTCATAATCTGATCGCCGACCATTAACATTTCAGATGGCTTCAAGCCTAATTTTTTTTCTGCTAATTTGAAGCCACGTGCGGTTGGTTTCAAGGCACGTGCTACATAATCTAAGTCAAACTTTTCAACAACGCGTTTTAATCCGGCTGTCTTTGTTGTTTGAAACAACGAGGACAGTAATTCCTGCATTTTTCATTTCTAATAACCAAGTTTTTAATTCTTCTGTTCCATCGGGATTATTCCAAGCAATTAACGTATTATCTAAGTCAGTTAGTACTGCCTTAATCCCTAGATTTTTTTTAATTGTGCGGGGGTAATTTTATAAATCGCATCAATCATCCATGTCGGTTTATATTTTGAAAACATCGTGACTCCTCTCACTGACACTATGTAGTTTCTTCGATTTTAAGAGACTGAAACATAACTAAACAATTATGCTTCAGTCTCTACCTATTGTATTATACTGCATTTTACTGAAAATTTCTATAAAGGACGGTCGTTCCTTGTAAAAGAACAAGTAAAATAAAAGAAAAAATAAAAAAAGCCACCCATCAACCCCTGAAAAGTTCGTTGATGAGTAGTAACTTCTAATATTTGCGAAAACGTTGGTATCTTTTTTCTAGTAACGTTTCCGTATCTAATTTAGCTAATTCAGTTAATTTTGAAATGAACGCTTTTTGTAACATGCGATTAATTTTTGCTTGTTCCAGAGGCTGACCGTTCATAACTTCTGGAATTACTTTATCTACAATAGCTAATTCCTTCAGCTCTGTCGCTGTGATTTTCATCAATTCTGCTGCTTCTTTCGCACGACTGCCATCTTTCCACAAAATAGAGGCGAAACCTTCTGGCGAAAGAACCGCATAAATCGTGTGTTCCAACATCCAAACTTCATCTGCGACTGCTAAAGCCAAAGCACCGCCACTACCGCCCTCACCAATGATGACTGAAATGATTGGCACTTTCAAATCAGACATTTCTAACAAGTTTTGCGCAATGGCTTCCCCTTCTCCCCGCTCTTCGGCACCAATCCCACAATAGGCACCAGCAGTGTTCACAAAGGTAATGACTGGGCGGTTAAATTTTTCCGCTTGTTTCATTAAACGTAACGCTTTGCGATACCCTTCAGGATTAGGTGAACCAAAATTACGTTCAATATTTTCTGGTAGATTTCGGCCTTTTTGGATACCTATCACCGTAACTGGTTTCCCTTGCAAAGTAGCAACACCACCGACTACAGCTAAATCATCGGCAAAGTAACGATCCCCATGAAATTCTAAAAAGTCCTCAAAAATGGCTTCTATATATTCTAAAGTTGTCAAACGATCTTGGTCTCTTGCCAAGGTAACAACATCATTGGCTGTTTTCTTTTCCATGTTAGCGCCACCCTTCCAAAGAATGTAAACGTAACAAGTCGCTCAATCGTTGACGCAAAAGATTTCTTGGCACAATCTGATCTACAAAACCATGTTCTAAAAGAAACTCGGCCTTTTGAAAATCATCTGGCAACTCTTGACGAATCGTTTGTTCAATTACACGGCGGCCAGCAAAACCGATTAAACTCTGAGGCTCTGCCAAAATAATATCGCCATCCATCGCAAAACTTGCTGTAACACCGCCAGTCGTTGGATCAGTCAATACCGTAAGATACAGCAAGCCTGCTTTGTTATGCCGTTGCAAAGCGGCCGAAATTTTCGCCATTTGCATCAATGAAAAAATTCCTTCTTGCATACGGGCACCACCAGATGCAGTGAAAATCACTACTGGTAAATGCTTTTCTGTCGCCCGCTCAAACAAGCGTGTGATTTTTTCACCAACAATCGTTCCCATACTGCCCATGATAAAATTAGCGTCCATGATTCCAATTGCAACAGCTTGTCCTTCAATTGTTGCTTCTCCCGTTAAGACAGCTTCATCTAGCCCAGTTTTTTCTTGCATTTTTTCAATTTTTTCAAGATAACCAGGAAAATTTAGTGGATCTTTTGTCACTAATTCACTGTCCCAATTGTGGAAACTTTTTTCATCAACGGTTATCGCTAATCGTTCCCATGCACCAATCCGAAAACTATAGCCACAATGCGGACAGATTTTTTCTGCACCCATTTCTTTTGTATACAGTGTTCGCTTACAAGAAGGGCATTTTGCCCACATATTATCTGGAACAGAAGGCTTCTTTGATGCATCATTTGCATCAGCACGATTTGGATTAATGCGAATGTAATTTTTCTTTTTAAATAATGCCATTTGCTTACTCCTCGTATTTTAGCGGCAAGAGCACAGCTCTTGCGGCGTTCTTTCTTTAATGATTGCTTTCTGGCTCCCAATTTGGTAGAAATGTTTCTTGTAAAAAGCTTGTGTCATAGTCACCTGTCAAAACATTGTCATGTGTAATTAAATCTAATTGGAATTCGGCATTCGTAATAATACCTTCTGTTACAATTTCATTTAAAGCCCTTTGCATTTTCATCAAGGCATCAAAACGATTTTCACCATGTACGATGACTTTTGCAATCATTGAATCATAATAAGGCGGAATTGAATACCCTGAATACATAGCGCTGTCTACACGCAAGCCCATTCCACCACTAGGCAACAAGAGATTTTGAATTTTACCTGGTGAAGGAGCAAAATTAAAGGCAGGATTTTCAGCGTTAATTCGGCACTCAATCGCATGCCCAGTCAGGATAACATCCTCTTGGGTATAGCCTAAAGGTTCACCTGAAGCAATTTCTAATTGTGCTTTGACTAAATCAATCCCTGTTACCATTTCCGTAACTGGATGTTCGACTTGGATGCGGGTATTCATTTCCATGAAATAAAAGTCGCCAGCTGGATCCATCAAAAATTCAATGGTTCCGGCATTTTCATAATGCACAGCTTGTGCCGCTCGAACGGCCGTTTCGCCTAACATCTGACGCTTTTCTTCAGAAATAGCAATCGATGGTGATTCTTCTAACACTTTTTGATTATTTCTTTGTAGTGAGCAATCACGTTCCCCTAAGTGAATCACATGCCCATATTGATCACCTAAAATTTGCACTTCGATATGACGTGCTGGATAAATAATTTTTTCTAAATACATATCATCATTACCAAATGCGGCTTTGGCTTCTTGCTGCGCTGAAGTAAAGTGTTTCGGTAACTCTTCTTTTGAAAGAACTTTTCGGATTCCTTTTCCGCCACCACCAGCAGCTGCCTTTAACATAACTGGGTAACCAATTTCTTCAGCAATCGTCAACGCTTCTTCGACAGAATCAATGACGCCATCACTCCCAGGAATAACAGGTACCTTGGCTTTTTGCATCAGTTGACGTGCGTTTATTTTATTGCCCATTGCATCAATCGTTTCTGCTTTAGGACCGATAAAAGTAATGTTACATTCTTCGCACATTGAAGCAAATTGACTATTTTCAGATAAGAAACCAAACCCTGGATGAATCGCTTCAGCATTGGTAACAATCGCTGCACTTAAAACAGCTTGAACATTTAAATAAGAATCAGTTGCTTTCGCCGGTCCAATACAAATGGCTTCATCTGCTAACTGTGTGTGTAACGCTTCTTGATCCGCTTCAGAGTAAACAGCAACTGTTTGAACGCCTAATTCGCGACAGGCACGAATAATACGAACAGCGATTTCTCCGCGGTTTGCGATTAATACTTTCGAAAACATTTTTCACCTATCCAATCATAAAGGTTAATTCAGCCTCGGCAACTTTTTTTCCATTAACTTTTGCCACACCTTTACCCATTCCAGCAGAAGCGCGGACTTTTAAAAGTTCAACCTCTAAAATTAATGTGTCGCCTGGTGTTACCTTTTGTCTAAATTTTGCTTTATCTAATCCACCAAAGTATGCCGTTTTCCCTTTGAATTCAGGCATTGAAAGTAATGCCACGGCGCCTGCTTGAGCCAACGATTCAATAATTAAAACTCCTGGTAAAACAGGATTCCCAGGAAAATGACCTTGAAAAACTTGCTCATTAACCGTTACATTCTTTTTCGCTACAACGCGTTCCCCGGGAATGACTTCTTCAACACTATCTAATAATAAAAAGGGATAGCGATGTGGTAAAATTTCTTGAATTTCTGTAATTGTTAATTTCATGTTTTATTCTCCTTTAGCAACTCGGAATAGCGGCTGACCAAATTCAACCACATCTTCATTGTTGACTAATATTTCAGTAATCACACCGTCAACTGTCGCCGTAATTTCATTCATTAATTTCATCGCTTCAACGATACACACAACGTCACCCGTTTTAACAGTGTCTCCTACTTTGACAAAGTTCTCTTTATCTGGTGCTGGTTGTAAATAAACGATTCCTACAATAGGTGACGTAATTTCTTCTGTCTTTTCATTGGTTGTCGGTGTATTAGTTGGCGTTTCTTCAACGACAGAAACTGTTTCAACAGGCACTGACACACCACTAGCGGCTACTGGTGTTTCTTGTGGTTGCGCCACTGGTTCTACGGCACTTCGTCCAGAAACTGTATTTTTATTCATATATAATTCAAACGAGCCTTCTCGTAAATCAAATTCGGTTAAAGTTGATTGATCAAATTGTGTTAATAATGCTTTTACTTCTTCTAACTGCATGTTAATCCTCCCAGCGTTTTAAGCAAATAACTGCATTGTGGCCACCAAAGCCTAGCGAGTTACTTAAAGCATAATCAAATTTATGCTCTTTGCTTTCGTTTAAAACAACGTTCACCGTAATTGCTTCATCTTGATTTTCCACATTAATGGTTGGCGGAATAAATTGATGTTGTAAAGCATTTAGGGTAGCAATTCCTTCAATTCCACCAGCGGCGCCTAAGAGATGTCCCGTCATACTCTTTGTACTACTTACATACGCCGTTTTTGCGGCATCACCTAAAGCCAATTCAATTGCTTTAGATTCTGCACTGTCATTGGCTTGTGTGCTTGTTCCATGGGCGTTAATATAGCCAATTTTTTCTGGAGAAATCCCAGCTTCTTCCATTGCTAGTACCATGGCTTTCGCTGCGCCGCTCCCATCTGGTGTTGGTGATGTCATATGATAGGCATCGCAATTAGCACCATAGCCAACCACTTCACCTAAAATAGTTGCGCCTCGTTCTAGAGCATGATCTAATGATTCTAAAATAAAGACACCCGCTCCTTCTCCCATCACAAATCCACTACGTTCTTTATCAAAGGGAATTGAGGCTTTTTCTGGGTCAGTCGCCTTTGTTAAAGCGGTCAAGGAAGCAAATCCTGAAATACCGATTTCTGTAATAGGCGCTTCTGCTCCACCGGCAATAATGACATCGGAGTAGCCATGTTTGATATTGCGGAACGCTTCCCCAATTGAATGAGTTGCACTAGCACAAGCCGTCACTGTTGACGTACAAATTCCTTTGGCACCAACACGTAAAGCAATATTTCCCGCCACCATGTTTCCAATCGCCATTGGAATAAATAACGGTGCCACACGTTCAGGTCCTTTGTCGTGCATCCGAATTACTTGATTTTGAATTGTTTCCAAACCACCAATTCCGGAACCCACCATAACGCCAAACCGATCCACATCTAGTTGACTGGTATCCAAGCCACTCATAGCCATTGCTTCTAAGGCCGCATAAATGCCAAATAACGAAAACTTATCCATGCGTTTGCCATCTTTTTTAACAAAATATTTTTCCATTGGAAAGTCTTTCACTTCAGCTGCTAAGGTGACACCTGTTTCACTAACATCAAATTTACTAATCGGTCCGATACCATTTTTCCCTGTTTTCAAACTTTCTAAAAAAGTCTCAGGTTCATTGCCAATCGGCGAGGTGACACCGTAACCGGTAATAACTACTCGATTCATCCTTTTGACTCCTTTCGTTTATCCGTGCATGACTAAGCCGCCATCAACATTCACGACTTGCCCAGTAATATAGGGACTTTTAGCTAAGAAAATCGCTGTAGCTGCGACATCTTCGACTTGCCCAAACGTTTGTAAGGGAATTTGCGCATTCATTTGTGTTTTAACTTTTTCCGATAAAACATCCGTCATTTCTGTTTGGATAAACCCTGGTGCAATCGCATTGCAGGTAATACCGCGCGGCGCAACTTCTCGTGCCACCGATTTAGTAAAACCAACGACACCGGCTTTACTCGCAGCGTAGTTTGCTTGACCAACATTTCCCATTAAACCAGAAACGCTAGCCATATTAATAATCCGACCACTTCGTTGTTTCATCATACGTTTAACCGCTTGTTGGGTCATGTTAAAAGTTCCTACCAAGTTAATATCTAAACAGGCATTAAAATCCTCTTTTGTCATTCGTAATAATAATTTATCATTCGTAATCCCAGCGTTATTCACCAGAATATCAATCGAGCCTAATTGGTCAACGGTTGCTTGAATCATCTCACCTGCTGCATCAAAATCGGAAATATCTCCAGAAAGGCCAATACATTTTACCCCAAAGGCTTCAATTTCTTGTCGTTGTTCTGGCGTAATCTCACTCCGACCGTTTAAAACAATATTGGCGCCCTCTTTCGCAAAAGCCAACGCAACTGCTTTGCCAATCCCACGAGTGCTTCCAGTAATAAATACGTTTTTCCCTGTTAATTCCATTTTTTACCTCCCAGTAAGTGCTGTTAACGTTTCTGTTAATGTTGCAACATCTTCCACACGGTGCATTTCAATTGTTTTGTCAATTTTTTTAACAAAACCAGTTAATGTTTTCCCTGGACCAACTTCAATCATCGTTCCCACGTTCATAGCCTTCATCGTTTCGATACTGTCTTCAAAACGTACCGCAGACATGACTTGCTTTTCCAATAACGCTTGAATTGCCTCTTGGGGCATAATTTCGGCAGTCGTATTACTAATGACAGGAATTTGCATCGTTTGAAAGTTCAATTTTGCTAAATCCTGAGCCAATTTTTTTGATGCTGGTTGTAACAGCGCCGTATGGAAAGGGCCACTCACATTTAACGGAATCATTCGTTTCACACCAGCTTCTTTGAGAAGTGTCATCGCTTGATCAACAGCAGCAACCTCACCACCAATCACGATTTGTTGTGGTGTATTATAATTTGCTGGAGCCACAATTCCGAAAGCACTGGCTTCTTGGCAGGCTTTCTCAATTACTTCACGCTCAGCATTCATAACAGCAACCATTTTGCCAGTTCCGTGTGGTGCTGCTTCTGTCATGTACTGACCGCGCTTTTGGACCAAGGCCACTGCTTCTGAAAAGCGCAAAGCCCCGCTGGCAACCAAAGCACTGTATTCCCCTAAGCTTAAACCCGCTACGACATCAGGCGTTAGTCCTTTTTGTTGCAAAAGACGGTAAAATGCGACACTGACTGTTAAAATAGCAGGTTGCGTATATTCTGTTTCATTTAAACGTTCATTTTCAGTAAAACAAAGTTCTGCCATCTCATAACCTAAGATATGACTTGCTTCATCGAAAGTTTCCCGAACAATCGCTTCTTGGTGATATAATTCTTCACCCATCCCTTGATACTGGGCTCCTTGTCCACTAAATAAAATCGCTGTTTTCATACGACACCTCATTTTTTGTTAAAATTATTCACTTAGCCCCAACGCTGATTCATCTTATGTACAATCGCTTTGCATTCAGACATGAGTGAATCAATGATTTCTTGGGCTGTTTCTTCTTTTTTTATTAACCCGGCAATTTGTCCCGCCATGACGGAACCGTAATCCATATCCCCGTCAACGACAGCTTTGCGCAAAGCGCCCTGACCAATTTTTTCAAACATTTCTAAATCAGGCACTTCTTTTTGGAGTTCTTGCTTTTCTAATTGATTATATTGAGCGGTTAATTTATTTTTTAAAGTACGCACTGGATGGCCAAAATGTTGGCAGGTAATTACTGCATCTAAATCACGTGCCTTTAAAACTTTCTGTTTATAATCTGGATGAACGTTGCATTCTTTGGCAATTAAAAAACGTGTGCCTAACTGGACTGCTTCAGCACCTAACATAAAGGCCGCAGCCATACCACGACCATCACCAATCCCACCTGCTGCAATCACAGGAATTGACACAGCGTCAACGATTTGCGGTAAGCCACCCATAGTGGTTAACTTGCCAATATGTCCACCAGCTTCCATTCCTTCAAAAATGACAGCATCGGCACCAATTTTTTCCATTCTTTTTGCTAAAGCAACTGAAGGAACTACTGGGATTACTTTAATGTTATGTTCTTTAAAACGAGCCATGTATTTGGCTGGATTGCCTGCACCTGTCGTTACGACAGGAACCTGTTCTTCACAAACCAAATCGACAATTTCATCGGCAAAAGGTGAAAGTAACATGATATTGACACCAAAGGGTTGCTCCGTTAATTCTTTAACTTTTTTAATTTCTTTTTTTACGACTTCTTTTGGGGCATTGCCGCCAGCAATAATCCCTAATCCACCAGCGTTTGACACGGCACTTGCTAATGAAGCATCGGCTACCCAAGCCATACCGCCTTGAAAAATGGGATAATTGATTCCAAGCAACTCACATAACTGTTGATTCATTGATTTTATACGTCCTTTAGTTCTAAGATAAGTACACTTCATTCAAGTAAAAAAGGATTTTTCCGGCTTATTTACTTGTTTTTTTAGGGACTGGGTCATTTAGCAATTAAATGTCCCAGCCCCCTATTTTCATGTATTAGTTTGCTTGTTGTTTTTCTACATATGTTACTAAATCTTGAACGGTTTGGATGCCATCTTCTGTTTCGATTTTCACATCAAATTCATCTTCGATTTCGTTAATGATTTGGAATAAATCTAAGCTATCCGCATCTAATTCTTCTTGAATGTTTGTAGTTAATTGTACCTCTTCAGCATCTTTTCCTAATTCTTCTACGATAATTGCTTGAATTTTTTCAAATACCATGTGTATATTCCTCCAAAATAGTCATTTTCTTCATTTATATGTGAACAGTTTTTTTACAGCGTTAGGAGCAGTGAGCCCCATGTTAAGCCGCCGCCAAATCCTGTTAGCACCACGCGTTGTTGGGAACCTAAAATTAAGGTCCCATTTTCAACTGCTTCATCCAACAAAATAGGAATACTAGCAGCTGAGGTATTGCCATATTTATCCATATTCGTTAAAAACTTCTCGCGGGAAATCTTCGTCTTACGTGCAATTTTATCGATAATGCGCACATTTGCTTGATGTAGTAGAAGATAATCCACGGTTTCGTCCGTCACGAGTGATAAAATATTTTGTGAAACATCTTTAATCGCAAAATCAAAAATACTACGTCCTTCCATCTGTAGCGTCTTACTAGCCTGCTCATGCCCCTGATAAAAAGGACTTTCGTTGATCGTGTAGCCTGACGTTAAAGCCGCCCACCGTTGTCCATCTGCTTGTAATTTTTCATTTAGAAAATGCGGTGTCTCAGCCTCTTCAATCAAGACGCCGGCAGCCCCATTCACCGAAAAGCACCGCTGTGGAGCGATCGGTCCAATCCAACATTTTGGAAAATGTTTCGCCACCAATTACTAGACCTGTTTGATAACGACCACTTAAGACTAGTTTTTCTGCCATGCTTAAGGCATAGACAAAACCAGAACACGCTGCACTGATGTCAAAAGCAAAGGCCTCAGTGGCGCCAATTGCGCCTTGCACTTGGCAAGCAACAGAAGGCATATTGAAATCTGGTGTCACTGTTGCAACTAAAATAAAGTCAATCTCACTTGCTTGCTTTCCAGATTTTTCCAATAACTGTTTTGCGACTTGATGACATAAATCAGACGTATTTTCTTGCGTAACGATGCGACGTTCACTAATGCCTGTTCGCGAATGTATCCATTCATCAGAGGTATCCATCATTTCACTCAGTTGGTGATTCGTGACACAATTCTCTGGAACATAACGGCTTGTACAACTAATTCGTGCATAATTCTTCATGGGGATCCTCACTTTTTATTTGTATTCTTGCAAGAAATCATGAAGATTTTTTAGTGCTCTTAACAGCGCTTGTTCTTCTTCTTGCTCCATGCCTTTCAAAATGTTTTTAACCATTTCACGATGAAAATGCTGATGGACTCTAAAAAGTAATTTTCCCTTTTTGGTTAAGCCAAGCTTTACTACACGTCGATCATCTTCACTACGCAAACGTTCAACATAGCCTTTTTTAACTAAGTTGTTAATCGCTACAGTAAGTGTTCCGACGGTAATTGACAGTTCCTTGGCTACTTCTGAAGACGTTTTTTTCTTGTACATACCAATTGCTTCGATTGTGTGCATCTCCGTAATGGATAAATCATTAAATTGTGATTTTTTCAATTCAGATTCTTCAATCGTTAAGATGTCATTAAAGACACTGACTAAGTAATCGTTGACTGTTTCTAAATTAGGTTCCATTCTGTGCACCATCCATATACTTTGATTATCAAAACATTTGATGTTCAAACTATATCGTAAATAAGCAAAGAATGCAAGAGAATTTTCTATATTTTTAATGAAATATTCTTCAAATATTTCAAAAAAGGCGCATTTTCAAGGGACGAGGCTTTTAAAAAAAGGATCAATTACTTTGATACCCAAACTATTTTCACAGAAAAAGGAAAGAAGTGCAACTAAAAAGCATCACTGGCACTCCCCTGATTGAGAAGTGCCAGTGATTTTTGTTATATAATTCTTAAACTCCCACTAAGCTATTGCTACAACTTGACTGGATAATACGAGAAGAGAGTGAACCAGAAGCTTTGGTGCTTCTACTCCACTCCCTTATTAAAATGTAGGACGATTAATTATTGAATTAAGTCGTAAATTTCCATTGCTACAATATCGATGTTATCGAATTGATAGCTTTGGTGCGTATCAGATTCTGTTAATTCAAATGTTTCTGTTGATTTATCAAAACTTACAATACATTTCTCTACGCCTTCACGTTCAAAGCGGCGTACTTGTACTTCATTATCTGCTGCTTCGATCATTGCTTCCAGTCTCTTAATAATCGCCACAAGTTGTGAATGTTTCATCAGTGGGCCTCCTTTTGCAAACTAGTTCTGTACCATTGTAACAAAACATTGCCTAACTTGCATGATTTTTCGTCATTTTTTTTGATTTTTTTGTTGTTCTTTAATTTTTATTCGTTGGTTGCTTGCCATCTGTCCACCAAAGCTTAATTAAGGCCTGTGTGCCATCATTTTCAAACCCTTTATCTGCAAGGCTTTCATATAATTCTGTCGCTTTTTGCGTCGCTGGCAATGGAAGGTCAAGTTTTTTTGCTTCATCTAACGCAATCTTTAAATCTTTGATAAAATGTTTAACAAAAAAGCCTGGCGTATAATCTTCTTTTAAAATACGCGGACCATAATTACTTAATGACCAGTTCGCAGCACTACCACCACCGACTGTTTCCAGAACTTTTTCTAAAGTTAATCCTGTCGCATTTGCATAAACGAGCATTTCAGTCAAACCGGTCATTGTGCCTGCAATCATTAACTGATTCGCCATCTTAGTATGTTGCCCTTTTCCAGCTGAGCCGTGTAGCATAAACGTTTTACCAAATGTTTTGAAAATTGGTAAGACGGTGTCATAACTTTCTTGATCGCCACCAACCATAATTGTTAAAGTACCATTTTTAGCACCTAAGTCACCACCAGAAACTGGCGCATCCAACGCATGAGCACCCACTTCTGCTGCTTTTTTGGCAATCTTTTCAGCCAAGGTCGGCGTACTTGTGGTTAAATCTACTACTATTTTACCTGTAAGATCTGCTTGAAAAATCCCTGTTTCATTAAAATACACGCCTTCAACATCTGAAGGAAAGCCAACCATTGTAAAAATGATATCACTCGCTTCCGCAATTGCTTTTGGCGTATCATACCAAACTGCTCCTTCAGCAACTAAATCATCTGTTTTACTTTTTGTTCGATTGTAAACATTGACAGATAAATTGTTTTTCATCATGTTACGAATAATTGATTTCCCCATGACACCCGTTCCAATAAAGCCGATTTTAGACATAGTAGCTTCCTCCGTTCTTAAAATAAAAAACTTTCCTCCTTCAGTATAAACGAAGGAGGAAAGTTTTGCAGTTTATTTTCTTAAAGATGTAAATTTTACTTTAATTTTTTTTATTGAGTCCGCATTTTCTTTTTCCATTTGAAGTTGATCAAAGTAAATCAATGTATCTTGATAAAATTCAATCATTTTGTTGCCAAAGTTTGTAGAAGAAATTTCAAATAATTTTTCATCTAAAATAGTTTGGTCCATTTTAATATTTGCTTGTATATAGTCAATCAATGTTGGGGCAAAATCACTGTCTGTCTTAAAAGTTTTGCCTAAGCTTTCATGATCAAATAAATTATTTAAATAGGCGTTCCCTTCTGCAACACATTGAACGCCAGCGGCCATCGCTTCTGTATAAGTTAAGCCTTGTGTTTCCGACGTTGAGGCGCTGACAAAATAGTCAGCAGCTTTATAATAAATCGCGACTTCTTCATTTGGCACTTCACCCGTAAATTGAACGTATTCACTGACTTCTAGTTCTTCTGCTAATTCTTTTAAATCCTCTAGATAGGGACCATTTCCAACTATTACTAAACGAGTTTGTGGTAATTTTTCAATAATTTGTGGTAATCCTTGAATAATTGCTTGAATATTTTTTTCATAAGAAATTCGACTTAACGATAACAACATAATCTGTTGCTCTTCAATACCTAGTTGTTGACGCATTCCAGCGATCATTTCCTCAGTAATATCGGGACGTAAAAACTTATCAATTTCGATCCCTGTTGGAATAATTCTCATTGGTGCAGTCACTCCATAATCCCGTAATTTTTCAATTACACGTTCACTGGGACAAACAACACCTGTCGTATGATTTGTAAACACTCTTGAAAAGAATTTAACATGTGATGGACGGACAACTTTTCCTTTAGCAATATAATGTAAGTAATCTTCATACATCGTATGATACGTATGGATGACAGGAATTTTCATTTTTTTCCCAACCATTTTCCCTAAAATACCCGCACCAAATTCAGTATGTGTATGAATTAAATCTAATTCCAATTCTTTGGCAATTAAATAGGCATACCACATACCGCGAACCACTACTCGGCGATCTTTAAAAGATACGAATGGCACACTAGGCATTCGTATGACATCTTCTTCAAAATCAGTCGCGTTAGGATCGGTTGTCGTAAAAATATACACTTCATGGCCGTGCTTTTCTAATTCATCTTTTAAGGTCTTAATAGAAGTCGCTACCCCACTCACTTGCGGGAAATACGTATCAGTAAAAAAACCAATTTTCACTCTCATTACCTCCATTTCATCTAACAATAACTGCCTTCAATATTTGTTAAGATAAGACTGTTTCGTAGACTTCTTTTAACTCGTAACCAATTTGCTTGATACTTCTTTGCTCTGCTACTTGATAGCCTGCTTCTCTAGTGCTAGGTATTTTCCCTTCTAATAAGCCTTCAATATATTTTTTAAATTCTTCAATAGAATGACCCATATAACAATTTTCATTAGCTACTAGCCAGCCTTGATAAACTGGAATATCACGCACTAAAACTTGTTGCTGACTAGCTAATGCTTCTAAGACAACAATTCCTTCCGTTTCTTCACGCGAAGGGAAAAAGAAGAGATTCGCTGCCGCATAGGCCCCTTCGATGACATCTCCTTTAATATAACCTGGGAAAATAACATTTTCTGGATGATCTTCTTTAACTAATTGTCGAATATTTTTTGGGATAGAATACATTGGTGTATCACCAAACCAAATAAATTGATACTCTGGTAACTGTCGCGCAACTTCAATAAAATCAGTGATTCCTTTACGTTCAAAAAATAATCCCACACAAATAATTACTTTTTTCTCTTCATCTATTTTAAAATATTCTCGGAATTTTTGTTCCTTTTCTTCTGAGGGATAAAAGCGTGATAAATCAATACCATTTGAGATCGCCGAAATAGGCACTCTAATGCCATATCCTTCTAGCAATGTTTTAGAATACGGTGTTGGTGTAATTAAATGATCCGCTTTGGAATACAAACTGATAAGATATTTTTTTACTAATGGTGCCAGTTGATTAGACCCAATAAAGGAATTACGAAAATCTTCTTCTGTCGAATGGGCATGATAAATAACTTTTTTTCCTAGTTTACGTGCTTTTCTGACCATACGATGGCTATTTACGCCATATGTATTAATATGCAATATATCATAGTCACTGCAATCAGCATCTAATGTATATTCTATTCCAACTTCAGAGAGCGCTCGTTTCTGGTGATCTAATGCTCGACCAATACCTGATTTAGCTAAGATTTTCTCACCTTCAAAATATAACAATATTTTCAAACCCGCTCCTCCTTTTCTGCTTTACTAACTATAATAAACACATTATACCATAGCTAAAATTTGATGTATTCATTCTTCGGTAGGATCCTTTTAATCTTATAAATGTTTTTAAGGTCCCTTCTTCAAGCTTATCAAAAAATAGTGAATAAAACAAAAAAAGCAAAAACCAAGTTGGTTTTTGCTTTTGCTCAACTCCGGCAGTAGGACTCGAACCTACGACATCATGATTAACAGTCATGCGCTACTACCAACTGAGCTATGCCGGAATAATCGCGTGGCGACGTCCTACTCTCACAAAGGGAAACCCTTCACTACAATCGGCGCTAAGAAGCTTAACTTCTGTGTTCGGCATGGGAACAGGTGTATCCTTCTCGCTATCGCCACCACACTGGGTGTTGTTTCTTATTGAGTTGAATCTTCATTCACTCAAAACTGGATTGAAGTTTGAATCAAAATAACCAAGTTGCTTTTACTTATCCATTCTTTGGTTAAGTCCTCGACCGATTAGTATTGGTCCGCTCCAACTATCACTAGCCTT
>OIEK01000019.1_pt1 | contig 157610 bp, 158 predicted proteins | sample 1581821 | NCBI WGS metagenome assembly OIEK01 (sample SAMN03281017, study PRJEB24777) | human gut metagenome | isolation source: fecal sample PR221 from 1 month old male Chinese infant, caesarean... | reverse complement strand
CTGAAAAACGATAACCAACTGGCGATGTTATTCACCCTGGCCAACCTGTTTCGGGTGGACCAAATGATACGTCAGTGGGAGAGATCTCAGTAAAAACCGGAAATAACGCCAGAAATGGTGGAAAAAATAGCCTAAATAGGCTGATTCGATTGTTTGCGGGAAAAAAATCGGCCCAGATCCGCGAAATTTTAATCAGCGAGTCAGCTTGGGAAGAAATGACCTGCTTATTCGCACCTTCCCTAACATTCACATGGGATACAACTCAGTTTCTACGGAAGAACGTGATGCGCTACAAGCGGAGGTTGACCGGCTTATTTTTCCTGACAGCGAAAGTGCGGAAAAATATCTCCGACAGTATGTTGAACCCCAACTCGCTCAACCATGCCCTCATCCTGAAATCTGGATGTTAAGTGGAGAAGAGGTCTTTTGTCATTCACGCGCTCAACTTTCCATTGAGTGGCTTCGTCGTTTTACTGATTTATCCCTTGACTCAGCAGACACACTTTTTGAAATTGCTGCTCAATACGGCGATCGTGAGGATTTAAAAGAGGTTATTACAGAGCGTTGCTCAGATATGATGTCAGGTTGGCCTAATCTGACAGAAAATGAGGATATTGAACGCAAGCGAATATTCTGGCTGGTACGTGAATTCTACTTTCTGGAGAATATTACGGCTACTTATTGGGCATGGCTAAAATCTGACAAAGAGAATTTACTGCATTTTTATGAACGGTCCGGACGCATGAGCCGGAGTGAGCACCGTGCCTGGCCGGAACTTACCTCAATGAAGGTTGAAGCCATTTTAGACGCTTTTATTGAACACTGGCCGCATGTTGATCTGCCTGATAGCTGGGGTAGTGATAGCCCTAAAGAAGAGAAAGCCTACCGCTTTTTGAATGATTTGATTTGGTCAATTAACTCGGACACTCCCGATGATGCAATACCGGTATTGGACCGTCTTCTTAATGATCCTCGTTTCACCAATCTACATAAGGAGTTACAAAGCATACATGCCGCTCAAATCAGAAAAAAAGCGCTCAGAGATTTTGAACCACCGACGCCAGATGAGATAATTCAACGCTTGGATTGTGATTCAGTTGTTACCGTTGAAGGCCTGCGTCAGTTAGTTCTTCAGGAGCTTCATGATTTCCAGAAAGCGATTGATGGCGGGGAGTTTAACTCGGCAGATCGCTTCTATGAGAAAAACGAACGCCTTGATGAAGTAAAATCCACGGAAATTATTGCTGAACGCCTGAATTTAAGACTTCAACCTCAGGGTATTGCTATAACTCCAGAGCATCAGTTGAAAGGGCAAAACAGGAGTGATTTCACAGCATCTAAGTTGATTGGCGGAAAAAGACGACTGCTCGTTACGGAAGTCAAAGGCCAGTGGCACAGAGAGTTATATTCTGCCGCTTCAGCCCAACTCTATGACCGTTATTCCATTCATCCTGATGCCGAGCAGCAAGGTATCTTTCTTGTCATATGGTTTGGAGAAAGCGAAACCGTAGCTGGCCGCAAAAACCACGGAATTAAAACCGCTCAGGATCTTAAAGTTAGTATTGATGCAGTACTACCGACTGATCTCCGTAGTTTAATTGATGTTTTCGTTTTAGATGTTTCACGACACTGTGACCGCCAACGCTAGCAATGTAGATATTATATTTTAAATATAATATCTACATTATTTGATATATATCAAATAATGCTTCTTGATTGCATCACTGTATATGAGTACAGTATACACAACATATAGTATTTTTTATCAAAATAATACTACATGCTCAAAGATGTAACTCTACATAGGTGCTAATACATATGCCAAATAATACAAAGAAAACCTCTTCAACAATTGCATCACCAGCAGCTCAAGTGCTGAAAGATCCTAATGTTTCAGCTATTGAGAAATAGCTTAGCAGGTTCTACCTTATCTCAATCAGGGTCTTCAAACCAAACGGGTGGGGAAATGGAGACTACAGCCTCAAAAGTTTTAAATAGCCCTAAATATAATGACCAAACAAAGACTCTTGCTGCTTAAGTTCTTTCCCAAGCCAATAAAGAGCGGAAACAATAGCATTTTTATATCTATAAGCAGCTACATATAGCTGCTTTTCATCTGATAACTTTAAATATCTACAATGGGAATAATTATATGGACCAATGTAAAAATGACGTTATATTAGAACATATCAAAAATTATAGTAAACATATTGATGAATTTAGAACTCAGGCAAATTCACAAGGGATCTAGTTATTTATTTCAACTCTTGGATGCTGGAGTGTAAATATACCACTGATTCAAATTATCGCGGCATTCTTGTTATTTTGTATATTTATATTTAATTCCAAACAGGAAATGACTGACAAGAGATCGTTTCATAAAATAGAAAAAGATATAGAAAATGATATTGATAGTAACCTAACAGGAGACACCAAGAAAGCCAGGTTATATGACTTGGGATTAGTTGAGGAATATAGAAAATCAATTATTCCAGTTCTAAAAACATCACCAATATTTATTGTATGTTATATTTTCTATTCTATTAGTTTTTTGGCGTTTTTATCCAACCTATTTCCCCGGATGAAATTAATTTTCACCTTTTGAATTGTAATCAACCTCAAGCATTAAAGTAATGTTTGAGGTTGTGTGTAGCTATTATTAAATATCACATTAACCATTGAATATACCTGATGGCTTTAGATAGCGGAAATGTCTGACAACAATATATCATTGATAATTTTATTCATAAAGCTACCATCTTATTGGCTCCAAATAATACCCATCAGGCATTAACCAAATCCCCCAACGTCACCATCAACATCATCGGATCCATCGGCGACGGCTCAAACCCCACCCGCAGGTAAAAATCCCGTGCTTCATCCGACAGGGCGTGAACCAGCATCCCGCGAATGCCGATAGTCTCCGCCACCTGAATCACACGCAGCCCGGCATCACGTACCAGCGCCCGCCCGACACCATTCCCATGTAGTGATTTATCCACCGCCAGACGACCCAGTACCACAACCGGGATCGGGTCAGGCATATTGCGGCGAAAACGACCCGGCGCAGTATTTGTCGTCACAGCGCTGGAAGCCAGTGAGTAGTAAGCCATCACCTTCGCGTCGTCGCAGCAGACAAAGGTGCGGGATGCGCCAGTAACCTGATTTTTCATCGCCCGCTGTTTCAGCCAGTGATCCATGGAATCTATACCGCAGCAAAACGGGGTAAGAATATGCCCGGCATGAAGCGGTTCTGGTGCCGAGATCATTCTTCCTGTTCCCACGGCGCAGGGGTCTGCATAGTTTTACGCAGTGCGGCATTAGGTGCAGGAGCCTGATCCAGACGAGCGAGAAATTCCTGATAAGCCTGCGGATCGGCCATAATGATGCGTTGCTCAATCAGCGCTTCCTCAGCGGCAGCGCGGGCGGCCTCCAGCACAAAGTCTGTGCGGTTTTTCCCTCTGGCTTTCGCCGCCCGATCAATAAGATCGCGTTCGGCAGGTTTAATGCGCAGATTTAACGTTTCGCGTTTTATGGACATGCTGTTTGCGGCTGGCATCGTGTTGTCCTCTTGTGTTTCTGTGGACATTAAGTATACAACACGCGTAACGCAGATGTCATTACGATAAATTTTAAGGAATCGAAACGGAGTATCGAACCGGACATGCCTTTAAATATTCAAATCTAGTATTTTGATTTGAAAGTAAAATTATGGGTCTAACTCTGAGTTTTGATAATTAACCAAAAACAGATTTATGATAAATCTCAAGTTAATAGAGTACTGAATGTTCCCGAGTCCGGGCACCACTATTTAAAGAACCCGCCCAAAAGGCGGGTTTTTGATTTTCTAAGACCGGACTCTCCATCGAACTGCGTTAACCCGTGATTTGCCTGCTGCGCTATTCTCCTGGCCAGCCCGCTGCTAGTTAACGGCAAGCGCAGGCCTATTCCCCATAGAATCTTTTCGCAAATACATTTTCAGATATCAGATAACACACTGATTAAAATCGCCATTTTCCCGCTAAAAGCGGCTAAAAACGCCCTTTTCTGGAAATCGATCCGCCCAGGTGGCTGCCCTGCTTTCCCTCCAGATGGCCAAATAGCATCTTATATTCCATTTTGCGCTAAATGACAGAGAAATATTCTTTAAATAACCGTTTTCACAGTTCTAGTATGCAAAAATATCTTAAACGAGTGGGTAAATGGTTATGTCACTGTTTCATTCCGTGAGCGACCTGATCGGTCATACTCCCCTGCTCCAGTTGCACAAACTGGATACCGGGCCCTGCAGTCTGTTTTTAAAACTGGAAAATCAGAACCCCGGCGGGTCAATTAAAGATCGGGTTGCGCTGTCGATGATTAATGAAGCCGAGCGCCAGGGAAAACTGGCGCCCGGGGGAACGATTATCGAAGCCACCGCCGGCAATACCGGCCTCGGTCTGGCGCTGATTGCGGCGCAGAAAAATTACCGCCTGATCCTGGTGGTGCCGGACAAAATGAGCCGCGAGAAAATCTTTCACCTGCGGGCGCTGGGCGCGACGGTGCTGCTCACCCGCTCCGACGTCAATAAAGGCCACCCGGCCTACTACCAGGATTATGCCCGCCGCCTTGCCGATGAAACGCCGGGCGCCTTTTATATCGACCAGTTTAATAACGACGCCAATCCGCTGGCCCATGCCACCTCCACTGCGCCGGAGCTTTATCAGCAGCTGGAGGGCGACATCGACGCCATCGTCGTCGGCGTCGGCTCCGGCGGCACGCTGGGTGGGCTTCAGGCCTGGTTTGCTGAGCACTCGCCGAAAACGGAATTTATTCTCGCCGATCCGGCGGGTTCGATCCTTGCCGATCAGGTCGATACCGGACGCTACGGCGAAACGGGATCCTGGCTGGTCGAAGGGATCGGCGAAGATTTTATCCCGCCGCTGGCCAGGCTGGAGGGGGTACATACCGCGTTTCGCGTCAGCGACCGCGAAGCGTTCCACACCGCGCGCCAGCTGCTGCAGGTTGAGGGCGTGCTGGCCGGCTCTTCCACCGGCACCCTGCTCAGCGCCGCGCTGCGCTACTGCCGGGCACAAAGCCGTCCGAAACGGGTAGTAACCTTCGCCTGCGACAGCGGCAATAAATACCTGTCCAAAATGTTCAACGACGACTGGATGCGCCAGCAAGGACTGATCGCCCGCCCCGAACAGGGCGATCTCAGTGATTTTATCGCCCTGCGCCATGACGAAGGCGCTACCGTCACGGCCGCGCCGGACGACACCCTGGCCGCGGTCTTTACCCGCATGCGGCTGTATGACATCTCCCAACTGCCGGTACTGGAGGATGGCCGCGTGGTCGGCATCGTCGATGAGTGGGATTTGATCCGCCACGTACAGGGCGATCGCCAACGCTTCTCCCTGCCGGTCAGCGAAGCGATGAGCCGCCATGTTGAAACTCTCGATAAGCGTGCGCCAGAGAGTGAACTGCAGGCCATTCTCGATCGCGGTCTGGTGGCGGTGATCGCTGACAACACGCGTTTTCTTGGCCTGGTCACCCGCAGCGATGTATTGACCGCCTGGCGTAACCGAGTCGCACAATAAGGAATTTTTTATGTCATCTATCCACACCCTGAGTGTACATAGCGGAACCTTCACCGACAGCCATGGCGCAGTGATGCCGCCGATTTATGCCACCTCCACTTTTGCTCAGCCAGCGCCGGGGCAGCATACCGGTTATGAATATTCCCGCAGCGGGAATCCCACCCGTCACGCGCTGGAGACGGCGATCGCCGACCTGGAAAACGGCACGCGCGGCTACGCGTTCGCCTCCGGGCTGGCCGCCATCTCCACCGTGCTGGAGCTGCTGGATAAGGACAGTCATCTGGTGGCGGTCGATGATGTGTATGGCGGCACTTACCGCCTGCTGGAAAACGTTCGCCGCCGTAGCGCGGGTCTGCAGGTGAGCTGGGTGAAACCCGACGACCTGGCGGGAATTGAAGCGGCGATCCGCCCCGATACGCGCATGATCTGGGTGGAAACGCCCACCAACCCGCTGCTGAAGCTCGCGGATCTCAGCGCCATCGCCGCCATCGCGCGCCGCCATAACCTGATCAGCGTCGCCGATAACACCTTTGCTTCGCCGGCGATCCATCGCCCGCTGGAGCATGGGTTTGATATTGTGGTGCACTCCGCGACCAAGTACCTCAACGGCCATTCCGATGTCGTCGCCGGCCTGGCGGTGGTTGGCGATAACTCCGAGCTCGCGGAAAAGCTTGGCTATCTGCAGAATGCGGTAGGCGGCGTGCTTGACCCGTTCAGCAGCTTCCTGACGCTGCGCGGCATCCGTACCCTGGCGCTGCGGATGGAGCGCCACAGCGCGAACGCGCTGCAGCTCGCCGAATGGCTGGAACAGCAGCCGGAAGTGGAGCGAGTCTGGTTTCCCTGGCTGGCCTCGCACCCGCATCATCAGCTGGCGCGCCAGCAAATGGCCCTGCCCGGCGGCATGATTTCGGTGGTGGTGAAGGGCGATGAAGGTTACGCCGAGCGCATCATCAGCAAGCTGCGCTGGTTTACGCTTGCGGAGAGCCTGGGCGGCGTGGAGAGTCTGGTGAGCCAGCCCTTCAGCATGACCCATGCCTCGATCCCGCTGGAGAAACGCCTGGCGAACGGTATCACACCGCAGCTGATCCGCCTGTCGGTGGGGATCGAAGATCCTCACGATCTGATTGCCGACTGGCAGCAGGCGCTGCGGAGGGAGTGATTATTCCGACGCGCGGGTCGTTGTCAGCGCGTCGGCCATTCCCTGCTGAAGGTGGGCGATAAACTGCGTCAGCTTCGGCAGAGGCCGACGATCCTGGCGCCAGAGCAGATGCACAGGCCGCGGCTGCGGAGTCCACGCCTCCAGCACCCGAACCAGGCTGCCGCTGGCCAGCGCATCGGCCAGCAGCACCTCCGGCTGCATCAGCAGCCCGGCCCCGGCGATCGCCGCCTGGCGCAGCGCGTAGCCATCGTTGCAGCGCAAAACCGCATCGCGTTTCCAGCGCACTTCTCCCTCTACGCCCGGCAGCCGCCACTCGTTGCGGGCGGTCCAGACCGTATGGGACAGGCAGAGATGATCGGTGAGATCTTCCGGCGTCCCGGGCGTTCCGTAACGCGCCAGATAAGCCGGCGCGGCGCAGATCACCATCCGATACGGCGCCAGGTAGCGAGCCACCAGATCCTCCTGATGGATCTCGCCGATACGGATCGCCAGATCGAACCCCTCATCCACCAGATCGACCATCCGGTTAGTCAGATCCAGTTCCACCCGGACCGCAGGCCAGGCCTGCAGGAAGGTGGCGGTCAGGGGCGCGATCACGCTGGCGCCGAACGAGGTGGGAGCGCTCACCCGCAGGGTGCCGGCCGGCGCCAGCCGCAGCCGCTCGACCGCGCTTTCGGCGATGGAGACCTGCTCCATCACCCGTTTCGCTTCGTCAAAATAGACTCGCCCGGCGTCGGTGAGGCTCTGGCGTCGGGTGTTACGCTCCAGCAGACGCGTCGCCAGCTGGCTTTCCAACTGGGCGATATATTTCCCAACCATCACCGCCGACAGCCCCAGGCGCGACGCCGCCCCGGTAAAGCTGCCGCACTCCACCACGGCAATAAACGTCTCCATCCCTCGTAATTTGTCCATATTGCTAACCTCTGGTTAGTAATGTTCTAACTTTTAGCCAGTTTATCCGAGATTACTTTTATTAAAAAATAGCCTCTCACCTCATCAGGAGTCTGCCATGAAAATTATCGTTATCGGTGCCAGCGGCACCATCGGTCGCGCGGTCAGCGAAGAACTGAGTCAGAGACATGAGGTTATCCGCGTCGGCCGCACCCGGGGAGATTATCAGGTGGATATCACCTCGCAGGAGAGCGTCGAGGCGCTATTTGCCCAAACGGGTGAAGTAGATGCCATCGTCTCCACCACCGGCAATCTGCACTTTGGGCCGTTAAGCACCATGACCGACAGCCAGTTCAACCTCGGACTGCAGGACAAGCTGCTGGGACAAATTCGCCTGGCGCTGGTCGGCCAGCATTTTCTGCGCGACGGGGGGTCGATTACCCTGGTCAGCGGTATTGTCGCGCAGGAACCCATTGCTCAGGGGGTCAATGCCACGACGGTCAACGCCGGTCTGGAAGGCTTTGTCCGCGCCGCCGCCTGCGAACTGCCGCGCGGGATCCGCATCAATCTCATCAGCCCCACCGTGCTCAGCGAGTCGCTGGCGGCCTACGGCGACTTTTTCCCGGGCTTCCCCAGCGTTCCCGCCGCCGCCGTGGCGCAGGCCTATCGCCGCAGCATTGAAGGCGTTCAGACCGGCCGCATCTACCCGGTCGGCTACTAGCCTGTGCCGGCCCGCCGGGGCCGGCGCTTACATCAGGCCGTCGTTGCAGGTACACTGACGGCTGATTGTCTCCGGCCGAAAAACTGATGTTGAAAAAATTATCCTTAATTATCCCGCTACTGGCGCTTATCGCGCTGCTGATCTGGTGGTTCACCCCGCATTACACCGAGGAAGATGAAGCTTACTACCGGGCGGTATTTTGCATAATCGATCATGACGACAGCCGCCAGTTCCTCCACGATATGCAGAATATCGTCGAGGGGGGAAATTCTGACTACGCGCTGCATAATACCCATTACCTTCCGGCGCTGGGGCAGCGGATGCTGGATACCTGGCGCCAGCTCAGCCCGCAGGAACAGCAGGCGCTGCGTCAGGACAAGCAGCGCTGCGGCGAGATATTGCGCGAAAAACAACAGGGGAAATCATCCTGACGAGTTGGCAAAATTGCAGCATATCGCCAGCGTCGAATAAGATTGTGCTGTTGATGACCGGATCGCTGTCACAAAATATCCGGTCGTCGTCGCGTCACAGTACGACGTTTTTTCTGCGGCGGAATACGATAAAAAGTAGTTGATCTGGTACGAACTAACTCTTATTTTGCTTCACAGTTTTCAAAATGAGATAAAACTGATGCCTGTCATTATTGCCAGTAGTGTTAAAGAAGCCAAAGCGTTAATTAACGGTGGAAAATACAGGGAAATTATTCTTAACTTCGATATTGATGCCGATGACTTTTTCTCTCTCGCCAGCCATTCCGCCGGAACTAAAATCTCCATCGCCGACCGCAACGATCGCTCTCCGGTAGAATCAGCAAAATAATTAACCCGCGAGGGACGTCTATGTGGTTGTTTATTGGAACCTTTGCGCTGGCTTTTCTCGCAGCGCTGATGCTGGTCTGGCTCGATGACCGGATCGCCGAAACGGATTGACCCTGCGCTGGACGTTAACGTCACGCAGGGCTGCGCGCCGCCGAAAAGCGGCGCACAGCAGAGACGTTACAGGGAGGCCGCCAGCCGCTCAACGGCCGTCAGCAATCCGGCTTCTGACACCGTGGAGTAAGAAAGACGCAGGGTACGGGTATCCGGCTTATCGTGATAGAACGCTTCACCCGGGACGTACACCACGCCGTTTTCCAGCGTTTTCTTCATCCATTCCATGGTATCGAACGGATAGCGGAAACGCGCCCACAGGAACATCCCCCCCTGCGGGCGGCTGAATTCCAGGTGCTCGCCAAGGCGGCTTTCCAGCGCATCGGCCAGCGCCACGCACTTCTTGCGGTAGTCTTCGCGAATCAACGCAATCTGGTTATCCAGCCGGTTCAGACTGAGGTATTCCGCAGTGATCACCTGCGACAGCATATTGGTATGCAGATCCGCCGCCTGCTTCACAATCACCGTCTGCTGCGCCAGCCAGTCCGGCATGACGATCCAGCCGATACGCATCCCTGGCGCGAGGATTTTCGAAAAAGTCGAGGTGTAAACCACCTGATCTTCACAGCCCAGCTCGACAGCATGCTGATAGAGCGGGCGTCTAACAGCGTCTGTAAAGCTAATTTCGCCGTAGGGATCGTCTTCCAGAATGACGAAATCATATTTTTTCGCCAGCTCAACCAACCGGCGACGACGCGCCTCGCTCAGCGTTTTGCCGCCGGGATTGCCGAACGTCGGCACCAGGTAAACAGCTTTGACGCGGGTGGTCTCCAGCAGGTCGGCCAGCTGTTCCACCAGCATCCCGTCATCGTCGGTGTCAACGCTGAGAATATTGGCCTGCGCCAGCTGAAATACCTGCAGCGCCGCCAGATAGGTGGGACGCTCAACGACGATAGTATCGCCCGGATCGAGCAGCGTACGGGCAACGATATCCAGCGATTGCTGGGAGCCGGAGGTGATATAGACCTGGGCGGCTGAACAGGCGACGCCACGGGAGTGGCAAATTTCACTCACCGCCTGGCGCAGCGGCGGGTAGCCTTCCGTCAGACCGTACTGGAATGCGTCATTAAAACGCTCGCTCATCACCTTCTGCACCGCCAGCTCCAGGCCTTCGGTATCAAACAGTTCCGGGGCCGGAATGCCGCCGCCAAGCGAAATCACGCCGGGCAGTTTACTGTGCTTGAGAAGTTCGCGGACGGCGGAGGGCTTGAGTTCACCCGCGCGGGCGGCGAGACGCCGATCGTGCATACTATTTTCCTTTTCTGTCTTGTTGTTGTGTTAATTATCTTGGCTTTGTTGCAGGTGCTCCCCGGCGGCGCTTACCATGCCGGGGCTATCCTTTTCAGTACGTTGTCACCCGGACAGGGGTATGCCGCTACCCGGGTTTCGTACGTCATGCTTTGTCTTTCAAAACGATTAACGGCTCGATATCGCTCTCTTTTTTCACCACCAGCGACGAATCGCCGCGCAGGCAGGTACCGCCGTAGTTACCGCCGACGGTAAATGTGCACACCTGAATGTACTTACCGTCCACTTTCGGCAGGCACCACAGCTGCTGGTAGATATTCTTGCGATCGACAAACTGGCCGCTGGTCTTATCCAGAAGTTCATCCTGAGGGCCGATCAGGTCGATATTGTTACCGCAGCGCCCGGAAATAGGCTTCACCGCATAGCCGGTTTTCGCCAGCTCGTCGTTAACCTCAAAATCGGTATCCAGCAGATAGCGATGATGCGGGAACAGCGACCACAGCACCGGCAGAATGGCTTTGTTGCCGGGGATCACCGTCCACAGGGGTTCGAATACCAATACTTCAGGACGCAGCAGGACGTCAATCAGCCGCACCTCATTCTGCGGATGTCCGGTACGAATCGGTACCGCCGCGTACTCCTCGGCGCTGACTTCGCGCACCTGCTCAATGGCGGTTTCCCATGCCCAGGTTTTCCAGACGCAGTTGACCAGCCGCCCGTCGGCGTCGATCAGCTGACCGGCAGCGTCCCAGCGCAGCTCATCAAGGCCAAAGAGAATTTTGCTCTCAAAACCGGCCTGGGTCAGCGAACGCTGAATAAACTGCGCGTGGTAGTTCTCTTCCAGATCCTTGTCCTGCATGATGTGGACGAAGGGCCGCGCCCGGCTGTGTTTCCACGCCCCCGCCAGCTCATCGAGCAGACCTTCCGCCGGATTGTGGCCGGTGCCGTAGTAGCCCTGCTTCAGCCACTGTTCGAGGATCAGCCCGCCTTCGGTATGGCAGGAAGCGGAATCGGCATTGTACTCGTACACCTTCAGCCCGCGCTCGTCCATGCAAAAATCCATGCGCCCGGTGATCATATGATGACGGCGGCGCTGCCACGAGAGGCGCAGACGAGGCCAGAGAATTTTCGGAATATCGAACAGCGCCAGCAGGTTGTCATCCTTCATCACCTTATCGGTGGCGTGCAGATACATCAGGTGCAGCTCGTTGGTGGCTTTGATCAGCTCCTGTTCGGCACTTTCGCTGATGGTGAAATACTGATAGGGATCCTGGTTGATGAAATGACCGTTGGCTGCCACGTAGGCTTTCTGCAGCGGGTCTTTCTCGTTCAGCCATTTACCGCGAAACTGGCCGTTGTTTGGCAGCCGCGCGCCTTTGATGGCCATCGCCTCGCCCGGCAGCACCGGCTGCGGCAGGCTGTGTTCGGTATCGGCGGTCTGGATCATCCAGCCTAAAATTTCGGTATCGGCAAAGGTATCTTTGATGGTGTACCGGCCGTCGTTGACCTCGAGGGTCAGCTCGCGGGTCCACTGCTGGCCCTGCGGCAGCGGCGAGTGAATCACGTTCTGCTCGGCGATACGCACCTTATTGCCGACAAGCTGGGTGATCACCGCCACATGGCCGGTGTGCTTAAACTCGCCCCCCTTCTGCCAGATCAGCAGCGAACCAGCGATAGGCGGACGGCGGGAGCCGTTGGCGAAGGCCTGCAGCGGCAGAATATTGTCATTGACCACTTCGCGCAGGAAACGCAGGGAGAAGATTTCATAAGCCATCCCCACATCGGTGAAGACAAAGCCATAGGTCAGGAACAGAAAGCGGCGCGCAAACTCCACGCACTGCCATTTATGCCCCATATACTCATTACCGATGTAGCTGCGAAACGTCGCGTCATCCGGGTAGTCCTGCGGATTTAAGCTACTGTAATTCGATGAATAAATCGCTACGCCACCGGGTGCATAGCCTAACAATGTCCCAAACGGGGCGTCACTGCTTGTCGATCCTTTGCTCATTTAGCCTGACCTCAAATTAATGCAGCCCGGGCAGTTGGCGAAACAAAACTCCCTCTTCTTATCCTGCCGCAGGCACTTACCAGACAGAGGTGTAACGATGATACCACTCATTCGTTTCGCTAATCGTGCCGTTAAGGAAAATAACCCTGCAGCCGGAAACAAAAGTGATATCGTTATCGGTGATATAACAAAAAAACAACGCAACATCAGGAGTCGACAATGAGCACACCCTCGCATCTGAATGCCCAACCGCTGGTCTGGGGACACGGCCCGCGGACGTTTGAGGTGTTCCTTGAGCCCACCTGCCCCTACTCTGTCCGCGCGTTTAATAAACTCGACGATCTGCTCGATGAGGTCGGCGCCGATAACGTGACCATCAAGATACGCCTGCAGTCGCAGCCGTGGCATCTGTTCTCCGGGGTTATCGTCCGCTGCATCCTCGCCGCGTCCACCCTGCCGCACGGCAGAGAGCAGGCGCATAAGGTGATGCAGGCCGTGGCCGACCATCGGGAAGAGTTTGAGTTTACCGATCACTGCAGCGGGCCGAATATGAACGCCACGCCGCAGCAAATCATTGAGCGCATTGAACGCTACAGTCACGTGCTGCTGGGGGCCGCCTTTGCCCGCCCGGAGCTGCAGGACGTGATCAAGTGGCACAGTAAATACGCCCGTCAGAACGGCATCCATGTCTCGCCGACCTTTATGGTCAACGGCCTGGTGCAGCCGGATCTGGGCAGCGGCGATGATGTCAGCGTGTGGGCCGCGCGGATTATGGCCTGAGGTCACCTGCTACACTTTTTGTACATCCACGAAAAAGGCAAACCAGCATGTCAGAGCAAAACTACCAGCCACCAAAAGTGTGGGAATGGAAGCAAAACAGCGGCGGCGCGTTCGCCAACATCAACCGTCCCGTTTCCGGCGCGACTCATGAACGCGTCCTGCCGGTAGGAACCCATCCGCTCCAGCTATACTCACTCGGCACGCCCAACGGCCAGAAGGTGACGATCATGCTGGAGGAGCTGCTGGCGCTGGGCGTCAGCGGCGCGGAGTACGACGCCTGGCTGATACGCATTGGCGAAGGGGATCAGTTTTCCAGCGGCTTTGTCGAGATCAACCCGAACTCGAAGATCCCGGCCCTCAGCGACCATTCCACCACGCCGCCGACCCGGGTATTTGAGTCCGGCAACATTCTCCTGTATTTAGCGGAAAAATTTGGTTTCTTCCTGCCGAAAGATCCTGCCGGTCGCACCGAAACCCTCAATTGGCTGTTCTGGCTGCAGGGCGCGGCACCGTTCCTCGGCGGCGGCTTCGGCCACTTCTATAACTATGCGCCAGTGAAGATCGAGTACGCGATCGACCGCTTTACGATGGAAGCCAAACGCCAGCTCGACGTGCTGGACAAACAGCTCGCCCGCGGTCGCTATGTGGCCGGCGAGGAGTACACCATCGCCGATATGGCTGTCTGGCCGTGGTATGGCAACGTAGTGCTGGGCAATGTCTATAACGCGGCGGAGTTCCTCGACGCCGGGAGCTATAAAAACGTGCTGCGCTGGGCGCAGGATGTCGGCAACCGCCCGGCCGTCAAGCGCGGACGCATCGTCAACCGCACCAACGGCCCGCTCAATGAGCAGCTGCATGAGCGCCATGACGCCCGAGACTTTGACACCCAAACGGAAGATAAGCGCCAGGCGTAAGGTCTTCACCCTTTCCCGTTGACGGGAAAGGGTTCCCACCACAGGACGGTTCCGCCTGCGAAGCCGTCCTGTTTAGCTTTCCAGCCGATAGCCCGCCAGAAAATAGCGCATCGCCATACCCGACCCACCTTCTTTGAAGAAATCCATCACCATATCCCTGTCCAGGCCATAGCGACGGGTGAGGATCCCCGCTTCCCAGGCGCTGAGCTGGCGGTCGCCGGTTTTTTCAAACATGCGGTGCGAGTAGCCGAGCACAAACCCGCGTTTATAGTCGGCGCAAAAATTCGCCGCATGCGCGGCGGTGTCAGCATAGGATGCCTGTAGCCCCGCCATTAAGCCTTTGCCAAAATGATTTTCCATCGCGCCCTCCCAATCGTTATATAATAAATTATATAGCGTTTTTTTGAGCGAGCGGTAGCGCTATTTATGACGGTTGCGCTAGCGTAAATACTTCTCAAACCATGCCAGCGTGCGTTGCCAGGCCAGATCAGCCGCAGCCCGATCGTAGCGCGGCGTGGAATCATTATGAAAGCCGTGATTCACGCCCTGATAGAGATAGGCCTCGTAGACTTTATGGTGTTCCTTCAACGCCTGTTCATAGGCAGGCCAGCCTTCATTAATGCCGCTATCGAGGCCGGCATAGTGCAGCAGCAGCGGTGCTTTAATTTTATCAACCTCCTTCAGCGGCGGCTGGCGACCGTAAAACGGCACCGCGCAGGCCAGCTCCGGGATAGCCACCGCCGCCGCGTTGCTGACGCCGCCGCCGTAGCAAAAACCGGTGATACCGACCTTCCCCGTCGCCTGTGGATAGTTCGCCATAAACGCGACCGCCGCAAAAAAATCATTCATCAGCTTCACGGGATCGACTTTCTGCTGTAGGGCGCGGCCTTCATCATCATTCCCCGGATAGCCGCCGACGGCGCTCAGGCCATCCGGCGCCAGCGCGATGTACCCCGCTTTCGCTACCCGCCGGGCTACATCTTCAATATAGGGGTTCAGGCCGCGGTTCTCATGCACCACCACCACAGCGGGCGCTTTGTCGGCTATTTTTGTCGGCGTCACCAGGTAAGCCCGCACTTCGCCGTGACCGTCAGGAGAGGGATAATGAATATACTCCGGGCGGATATCCGGGTCGGTGAACGGTACCTGCTCTGCCAGGGCATAATCGGGCTTCAGCAGATTAAACAGCGCCAGCGCGGTCATCCCGCCGACAGTATATTTCCCCGCCAGCTGGAGAAACTCGCGTTTACTGATTTTGCCGTGGGCATAGTAGTCATAATACTCGAGCAACTGCTGCGGGAAATCTTTGGCCGTTAATCGCGTCATCACCCTGCCTCCGTTGTTAAGCGCTCTTTAAGCAAAGCAGAAGCCCGGACATACGCCAGCCCAGAAAAGCATGAAACGGGGAGAAACAGCCCAGCGGCTAACACCGCCGGGAGAGAAGGGATCAGTGTTTCACTTTGGTCAGACGATCAAGGTAGCCCATCACAAAGGCCGAAAGCACGAAGGTCAGGTGGATAATCACGTACCACATCAGCTTATTGTCCGGGACGTTTTTCGCATCCATAAACACCCGCAGCAGGTGAATAGAGGAGATCGCCACGATGGAGGCGGCAACCTTATTTTTCAGCGAAGTCGCGTCCATTTTGCCCAGCCAGCTGAGTTTTTCTTTACCCTCGTTAATATCCAGTTGCGAGACAAAATTTTCATACCCGGAGAACATCACCATCACCAGCAAACCGCCCACCAGGGTCATATCCACCAGCGACAGCAGGGTCAGAATCATATCCGACTCGCTGACGCTAAAAATATGCGGCAGTATGTGGAAGATCTCCTGAAAAAATTTGATGGTCAGCGCAATCAGACCGAGCGAGAGGCCAAAATAAACCGGCGCCAGCAGCCAGCGCGAGGCGTACATAGCATTTTCCAGAAAGCGTTCCATAAGATCCTGTCAGTTAACATAAACGGCCGCCATTATATCGCAACAGGGTAACGCTTATGCAACATCAGCCGCCCGCGTCATCTGCAGGCGGCCAGAAACGGTTTCTTTAAAGCATGACCTCAAAGTCCTGCAAAGCGGAGTAGCCCTCGCTTTGTAGGCCAACCATTGAAGCAGCCAGCAGGCCAAATTTCGCGCCGACCCATTTTCCCTTCCCGGCAGCAAAACAAAGAGGAACCTTCCGCCACTCCTCCTCGGCTCGCCAGGAAAATTGACACAGTCCGCCTTCGCCTACGGCCACCTGCAGCTGACACTTGCCGCACTTAAGCTCAGCAAGAACCTGACGAGTTTCGCGCACCACGCCCGCATCGCTCATCCAACCGTGTCGCCACACGAGCCGGTAACTCCCTTGCCTAAACTCCACCAGCAAAGCGGCGTAGCGTTCGCCGTATACGATCAGGCCTCCGGCATCACCGTCCTGAGCGGCATATAACGTTACGCTTGTTTTCGCGCTAAAAGTTAGCGCCGGGAATTTCTGCAGCAACAGCTGCGGCGCCCAGTATAACGCTCTCTGTCCATCGACTTCGGATAATGGGACGCAGCGTAATCGAAGTTCGCCTTTCGCTGGCAGCAGCCACTCAGGGCTAGGGTTAGCCTGCCACTGCCACTGTATTCCCGGTTGGCCTTGCGCAAAATAGTCGCTGGTTTGCGGCGCCAATGCCGGTGAAGGCGTTAACCCTTTAGGACGAGGCCAACGTAAAACCGGCTGTCCGACGCCGCAGTTGCCAATCTGCTCCCCGATACGCGGCCAGCCATCGTTACCCCAGGACATCGGCTGGAGGTGAACCACGCGGCCATAGAGATGTAAGTCCTGGAAATGAACAAACCAGCATTCGCCCTCCTCACCCTCCACCCAGCCGCCCTGATGTGGTCCATTTATCGAGGTGTTTCCCTGGAAAAGCACGTTTTTGGCTTCCCAGGGCCCCGTCATCTGGCGCGCGCGCAGTACCGTCTGCCAGCCATTTTCAACCCCGCCCGCAGGAGCAAAGATGTAGTACCAACCGGCGCGTTGATAAACCTTTGGCCCCTCAAGGGTAGGTAAATCGCAGCAGCCGTCATAGATAATCTGCCCTTCGCCCAGCAATTCGCTGGCGTCCGGCGCCATCGCAAACAACTGCAGTTTATGCTTGATGCCGCTGCGGCTATGGGCGAAGGCATGTACCAACCAGGCCTGACCATTGTCGTCCCAGAACGGGCAGGGATCTATCCAACCTCTGGCCTCGCGCAGGCAGTGCGGAGCGCTCCATTCCCCCCACGGATCCTCGGTATGGCAGATAAAAATACCTTCATCTGGCGTGCTGAAGCAGACCCACAGCTTGCCATCGTGCCAGCGAATCGACGGCGCCCATACGCCCTTACCCGGCTGATACCGGTCATAACCAGGTAGCGGCAGTTCATCCATAACGTGGTTGATGATAGTCCAATTAACCAGGTCCGTTGAATGCAGGATCGGTAAAGCGGGCACATGGTTAAAACTGGAAGAGACCATAAAGAAATCATCGCCTACGCGCACGATATCCGGGTCGGAATAATCGGCGCATAAGATAGGATTCTGGTATTCAGAAGGGGTCATATTTCGCATCTCCTCAGGCCTTTTCCGGAACGGCGTTTAGCGGCAAATGCGTCTCTGAATGCCCCTGCTGCTGACGCATGGACAGCTCGCGCTGAATTGTCTGCATCATTTTGTCATCCAGTTTATAGAAACGCGCCAGCCACCACAGGAGCAGGTAAGATAGTGATGGACCGAGGGTTAACAGCCCCACAATTCCCATTGTCGCCAGCGGAGTCTGCGCCGTTACGCCCGCCTGATAGCCAAATAGCCCAAGCGAAAAACCTACGGCGGCGCCAGCAACCGCCATGCCCATTTTCAAAGCAAACAGATTACCGGAATAGGATAATCCCGTGATGCGACGGCCAAACTTCCATTCGCCATAATCGGCAGCGTTGGCCATCATGTTCCATTTAAACGGCTGGTACATCTGATGGAAGAAGCCGACCAGGAAGTATAAAGGGAACACCACCGGCAGCCAGGTCGGCGGCACAAAGAACATTACGACGCCAACCAGGACCAGCAGGAGGTTGATATTTTTAAACAGCGATACCGCGCGATAGCGCTTGGCCAGCCATCCGGCGGCGATGCTGCCGATAATCGTGCCAACGACACTGGTGGAAACAAATGCTGATTTCATGGCCGTTCCCGCCGCTGACTCCACACCGCCTAACATCAGGTAGGTTGCATAATAGAGCGTGGCGGCGCTGCGCATAACCCCGGCCATACTGGAGAAAAAAGTAATTATCGCCACAATACGCCACTGGTCATTCGCCAGCAGCTGACGGAGGTCTTCGCGTATGCTCCCCTGCTGTTCAACAGCTGGAGCCACGCGTTCTTTGGTAGAGAAGAAGCAAAAAGCCAGCATTACAATAGCGATCGCGCCCATGATTCCCATTGTCGCCTGAAAACCAAACTGCTTATTTTCTTTACCGAAAAAATCCACCAGGAACAGGGTTGCGACAGAAACCATCAGACCGGCCAGAGATGAGATCGTAAAACGATATGACTGGGCTGAAAGGCGATCCTTCTCATCACGCGTAATGACTCCGCCCAATGCGCAGTAGGGAATATTGATAAAGGTGTAACACAGCATGAGTAAGGTGTAGGTCAGGTAGGCATAAACCAGTTTACCCGATGCGCCAAATTCCGGAGTCGTGAAGGTCATTACCGCCAGCACGGCATAAGGTACGGCAAACCAGATAAGCCACGGGCGAAAATGGCCCCAGCGGGTCTTTACACGGTCTGCAACAATGCCGGTTAGCGGATCGGTAATCGCATCCAGAACCCGCGTCACCAGGAACATCACTCCGACTGCGGCAGCAGAAAGCCCGTAAATATCCGTATAAAACCATGTCAGAAACATGGTTACCGAAGAGTAAACGATACCGCAGGCTGCATCCCCCATGCCATATCCCAGCTTCTCCGCAAATGACAGTTTATTATCGTGATTCACAATATAATCCCTCTCAGATGAAGTGGTATTCACTGTAGAGGCAGGATAAAAACTATCCTATTGTCATTTTTCGCATCGGGTTTATGTTTTCTGTTAACTGAGAAAGTTGTCACACATCTATAAGATTGGTCTTACAAGTTATTGCGTCACCTATTAAAAAGCTGGCGCAAGGCCAGCCTGAGGAGAAAAGTGGAAAGGGGGAGGTTACTTCGCTTTGACGGTCTCTTCGCCCACCAGCCCGATCTTGAGATAGCCCGCCTGATGCAGGGTATCCATCACTTTCATCATCGTCTCGTAATCAACGGTTTTATCCGCGCGGAAGAAGACGGTGGTATCTTTTTTGCCGGCGGTCAGGCTATCCAGGGCGTTAATCATATTCGCTTCGGTAACCGGGTCGTTGCCGAGGAACATGCTCTTATCCGCCTTCACCGACAGGTAGATGGGTTTTTCCGGTCGCGGTTGCGGCTGGCTGGAGGAGGCTGGCAGATTGACCTTCACGTCGACCGTCGCCAGCGGCGCGGCCACCATAAAGATAATCAGCAGAACCAGCATGACGTCGATAAACGGCGTCACGTTGATCTCATGCATTTCGCCGTTATCGTCCAGATTTTCATTAAGACGCATCGCCATAGCCGATCAACCTACCCGTAATTTCTGCGCGCTGCGCACCGGCTTCACGCCGCTGGCGCTGAGGTCCAGATCGCGGCTTTGCAGCAGGAGTACCTGAGCGGCGACGTCGCCGAGCGAGGCCTTGTAGCTGCCGATCATGCGGGCGAAGATGTTATAGATGACCACCGCCGGGATGGCGGCGAACAGGCCGATGGCCGTCGCCAGCAGCGCTTCTGCGATGCCCGGCGCTACCACCGCAAGATTGGTGGTCTGGGTCTGGGCGATGCCGATAAAGCTGTTCATGATGCCCCAGACGGTACCAAACAGGCCCACAAACGGGGAAATGGCGCCGATGGTCGCCAGATAGCCGTTTCCGCGCCCCATATGGCGACCAACCGCCGCAACGCGGCGCTCAAGGCGAAAACCGGTTCGTTCCTTGATGCCTTCATTGTCTTCGGCACCGGCAGAGAGTTCGAGTTCGTTCTGCGCTTCATTGATAAGCTGGGTGGTGAGGCTTTTCGCCTCAAAGGCGCTGGCGATATCGCTGGCCTGATCGAGAGAGCGGGCTTCTGCCAGCTGCTGCTGTTCACGTTTGAGGCGACGCTTGCTGGCGAGGATTTCCGCCCCTTTACCGAAGAAAATGGCCCATGTGACGACCGACGCCAGAATCAGGCCAATCATCACCACCTTAACGACAATATCGGCATGATGATACATACCCCAAACGGAGAGATCCGCCTGCATCAAATTATTACCCACGCTCTATCTCCACGACGATAATCACAAAATCTGCCCACAATAATATCAAAACGACATCGAATTGATAGTGGTTCTCATTAGTATTTACACTGTGCAGCAAATCACGTTTATTTTCCTTGCGCTTACGCAGTAAAAAAGCGGCTAACCGCAGGCCTGGTAAAATTTTCGCCTGTATCGGCGGTGCGCTGGTACAGAAAAGCAGATTCATGTTAGTTTAGACGTCCAGACGTATAAAAACAGGTTCGTCAACATGGCTGATAAACATCTTGATACCGCGCTGGTCAACGCCGGGCGGAGCAAAAAGTACACCCAGGGCTCAGTGAACAGCGTTATCCAGCGCGCGTCATCGCTGGTTTTCGACACCGTCGAGGCCAAAAAGCACGCCACCCGCAATCGGGCCAACGGCGAGCTGTTCTACGGTCGTCGCGGCACCCTGACCCATTTCTCGCTGCAGGAAGCGATGTGCGAGCTGGAAGGCGGCGCCGGCTGCGCCCTCTTCCCCTGCGGCGCCGCGGCGGTGGCTAACACTATCCTGGCGTTTGTCGAGCAAGGCGACCATGTGCTGATGACCAATACCGCCTATGAGCCAAGCCAGGACTTTTGTACCAAAATTCTCGCCAAACTCGGCGTCACCACCAGCTGGTTCGATCCCTTAATCGGCGCCGATATCGCCCGTCTGGTTCGCCCTGAGACCCGCGTGGTGTTCCTCGAATCGCCCGGCTCGATCACCATGGAAGTGCACGATGTGCCGGCGATAGTCGCCGCCGTGCGTCAGGTCGCCCCGGAAGCGATTATCATGATCGATAACACCTGGGCGGCGGGGATCCTGTTTAAAGCCCTGGATTTTGGCATTGATATTTCCATTCAGGCAGGCACCAAATACCTGATCGGCCATTCCGACGCCATGGTGGGCACCGCGGTGGCGAACGCGCGCTGCTGGCCGCAGCTGCGTGAAAATGCCTACCTGATGGGGCAAATGCTGGACGCCGATACTGCCTATATGACCAGCCGCGGCCTGCGCACCCTGGGCGTTCGCCTGCGTCAGCATCATGAAAGCAGCCTGCGCATCGCCGAGTGGCTGGCGCAGCACCCGCAGGTGGCGCGGGTAAACCACCCCGCCCTGCCCGGCAGTAAAGGTCATGAGTTCTGGAAACGTGATTTCACCGGCAGCAGCGGGCTATTCTCGTTTGTGCTCAGCAAGCGCCTCAATGATGCCGAACTGGCGGAGTACCTCGACAATTTCAGCCTGTTCAGTATGGCCTATTCGTGGGGCGGCTTTGAGTCGCTGATTCTCGCCAACCAGCCGGAGCAAATCGCTCACATTCGACCGGATGCTGAAGTCGACTTCAGCGGCACGCTGATCCGCCTGCACATTGGTCTCGAAAATGTTGACGATCTGCAGGCGGATTTAGCAGCGGGCTTCGCGCGTATCGTGTAAAGTGACAGTCAGTGGCAACAATAGCGGACGCTTTTTAGCAAAGCGGCCGCTTTTGTTGCGCCCGGGATCAAGGTGCTCGGGCCTCTTCAGGAGTACACTAGTCAACAATACGGTACCACTTAGGAAAGTCCATGGTTGTCATTCAAGAGATTGTCGCCGCGCTGTGGCAACATGATTTTGCCGCATTGGCGAACCCTCACGTTGTGGGCGTTGTATATCTGGTTATGTTCGCGACCCTGTTTCTGGAAAACGGGCTGCTGCCCGCCTCCTTTTTACCGGGAGACAGCCTGCTGCTGCTCGCCGGCGCGCTGATTGCTAAAGGCGTCATGGACTTTGTGCCCACTATCGCCATTCTGACCGCCGCCGCCAGCCTCGGCTGCTGGCTGAGCTATGTGCAAGGGCGCTGGCTGGGCAATACGCAAACGGTGAAAGGCTGGCTGGCGCATCTGCCGCATAAGTACCATCAGCGCGCCACCTGCATGTTTGACCGCCACGGCCTGCTGGCGCTGCTCGCGGGCCGTTTTCTGGCGTTTGTCCGCACCCTGCTGCCAACCATGGCCGGGATTTCTGGCCTGCCGAACCGCCGCTTCCAGTTCTTCAACTGGCTGAGCGCCCTGCTGTGGGTCTGTGTGGTGACGGGTCTTGGCTATGCGCTGAGCATGATCCCGTTTGTGAAGCGCCATGAAGATCAGGTGATGACCTGTCTGATGATCCTGCCGATTGCCCTGCTGCTGGCTGGCCTGCTCGGCACGCTGTTCGTGGTCATTAAAAAGAAATATTGCAGCGCCTGACGCTTACCTGCCGGGGGGCCTGCGCCCGCCCGGCCGCCCTTTCCCGGTATTACATCCCCTGCATCGTGCGAATACGCGCGGCGTCTTCTCCCGGCGTCAAACCGAAGTAGCGCTTAAACTCGCGGCTGAACTGCGAAGGGCTTTCATATCCCACGCGCATCGCCGCCGCGCTGGCCTTCATGCCGTCATGGATCATCAGCATTCGTGCTTTATGCAAACGGTAGTTTTTCAGATACTGCAAAGGAGAAGTGCTGGTCACCGCTTTAAAATTATGGTGAAACGCTGACACACTCATATTCGCTTCCGCCGCCAGCCGATCGACGCTGAGGTTTTCGGTGTACTGGCTTTCGATATGCTTGAGCACGCGACTTATCAGGCTGAAGTGGGTCTGCCGGCTGACCAGCGCCAACAGCGCGCCGCCGCAGGGCCCCGTCAGCACATAATACAGAATTTCGCGGACGATTTGCTTGCCAAGGATCCGTGCGTCCAGCGGCCGCTCCATCACGTCAAGCAGCCGTTCGGCAGCGCACAGAATATCCTCCGAGAGTACCGCGGAGTTTATCCCGCTGGAGGCGACCGCGGGCTGAAACAGCGGATCTTCGCCAATATCCATCAGCAGCTCTTGCAGTTGCAGGATATCGACGTTCAGGCGCATCCCGGCGAGGGGCACCTCCGGGGTGGCAAAGGTTTCGCACTCGAAAGGTAGCGGCACGGTCAGCAGTAAATATTCGTTTGTATCGTAGCGAAAAGTCCGCTCATTGATATAACCAATTTTATGGCCCGAAAAGAGAAAAACGATCCCCGGCTGATACATCACCGGCGTCCGGGGCCCCGGTTGCGTTCCGTACAGCAAACGGACGTCAGGCAGCAACGAACTTAACATTTCGTGCTTATCTTTCAGCAGGTTAATCTTCTCCGTTAATGTCCGACATATCTCTGCGTGTTGCATTGCCACCGTCTCTCCCGATGTTTCTTCACCTGTACATTGTGCGCAGGCCGCTACAAATTCTCCAGCCATATGGAGAAATAGGCAAGACATCGGCAGGAATGTGCATTGAGGGTCAACGGCGCCAGGACCACAATAACCTTCATCGGGCAGCGGTATCGTCCCTGTCGACGGTTTTACTCTTTGGAGGACTTAAGCAATGAATAATTTCGACCTGCATACCCCAACCCGCATTCTGTTTGGCAAAGGCGCGATTGAAAAGCTGCGTGAACAGATCCCGGCGGAAGCCCGCGTACTGATCACCTACGGCGGCGGCAGCGTCAAAAAAACAGGCGTCCTGGATCAGGTCCTCACCGCTCTGAATGGCCTGGATGTCCTTGAATTTGGCGGCATCGAGCCGAACCCGTCTTACGAAACCCTGATGAATGCGGTGAAACTCGCCCGGGAAGAGAAAGTGACCTTCCTGCTGGCGGTCGGCGGCGGTTCGGTGCTGGATGGCACCAAGTTTATCGCTGCAGCAGCCCACTACGACGCGGATATCGATCCGTGGGAAATTCTGGAAACCTATGGCAGCAAAATTGCCAGCGCCATTCCAATGGGCTCGGTACTGACTCTGCCGGCGACCGGTTCTGAATCCAACAAAGGCGCGGTTATATCGCGGAAAACCACCGGCGACAAACGCGCGTTTATGTCTTCGCACGTCCAGCCGCAGTTCGCGATCCTCGATCCGGTTTATACCTATACCCTGCCACCGCGCCAGGTCGCGAACGGCGTGGTTGACGCCTTCGTCCATACCGTCGAGCAGTACGTGACCTACCCGGTTGACGGCAAAATCCAGGACCGCTTCGCCGAAGGCATTCTCCTGACCCTGATCGAGGATGGCCCGAAAGCCCTGCAGGAACCGGAGAACTATAACGTGCGCGCCAATATTATGTGGGCGGCGACGCAGGCGCTGAACGGCCTGATCGGCGCAGGCGTGCCACAGGACTGGGCGACGCATATGCTCGGCCACGAGCTGACGGCGATGCACGGCCTGGATCACGCCCAGACGCTGGCTATCGTGCTGCCGGCGCTGTGGAATGAGAAACGCGATGCCAAGCGCGAGAAGCTGCTGCAGTATGCCGAGCGCGTGTGGAATATTACCGAAGGCTCTGACGACCAACGTATCGATGCCGCCATCGCCGCAACGCGTCAGTTCTTCGAGCAGATGGGCGTGCCGACCCGCCTTTCCGATTACGGTCTCGACGGTAGCTCCATCCCGGCGCTGCTGGCGAAACTGGAAGAGCACGGCATGACTAAACTTGGCGAACATCAGGATATCACCCTGGACGTCAGCCGCCGTATTTACGAGGCTGCACGCTAAGCGCTCCCCGCCTGATTCACCTCTCCTTACGTTAAACAAACGCCGGGGAGAGGTGTTTTTACTACCGTTTTTAGCTATTTCGTCCAGACTTAATGCTACCCCTCGGCGGATCCTGCTTCGCCGAGTTCATTAACAGGAGGAAGGCATGACACATCCAACCGTTATAAAACTGCACGACGGCAACCTGATGCCGCAGCTGGGTCTCGGCGTGTGGAAAGCTGGCAACGAGGAAGTCGTCTCCGCCATTCATAAGGCGCTGGAAGTCGGTTATCGCTCTTTTGACACCGCCGCCGCGTACCAAAATGAGACCGGCGTCGGCAATGCGCTGCACAGCGCTGGCGTCAACCGCGATGAGCTCTTCATCACCACCAAGCTGTGGAACGACGATCAAAAACGGCCGCACGAGGCGCTGAAAGAGAGCCTCAGCAAACTGAAGCTGGACTATGTGGATCTCTATTTAATCCACTGGCCGGTACCGGCTATCGGCCATTACGTCGAGGCCTGGCAGGCGCTGATCGAGCTGCAGCAGCAGGGGCTGACCAAAAGCATTGGCGTGTGTAATTTCCAGGTACCGCATCTGCAGAAGCTGATTGATGAAACCGGCGTCGCCCCGGTGATCAATCAGATAGAACTCCATCCACTTATGCAGCAGCGTCAGCTGCACGCGTGGAACGCCACCCACAAGATCCAGACCGAATCCTGGAGCCCGCTGGCCCAGGGCGGCGAAGGCGTCTTCGATCAAAAAGTCATCCACCAGCTCGCCGATAAGTACGGCAAAACGCCGGCGCAAATCGTCATCCGCTGGCATCTTGATAGCGGTCTGGTGGTGATCCCAAAATCCGTCACGCCGTCGCGTATCGCGGAAAACTTTGACGTTTGGGACTTCCGTCTCGACAAAGATGAGCTGGGAGCGATCGCGAAGCTGGACCAGGGTAAACGTCTCGGTCCTGACCCGGATCAGTTCGGCGGATAATGCTCTCTCTTGCCATCGCCTTTAGCGCCTCGGCGTTAAAGGCGATGGCAGACCAGATGAATATCCTCTGGCTCCAGCGCAAACAGCGCCGGGTCGGGCTTATCCGCTAAGCGACATCCCTGAGCCAGATAAAAATCGACGGTGTTTTTGTTGGGGATCGACGAGATATAGAGGCCGGACGCCCCCATTTCTGGCAGCTGGTGCAGGGCATACTGAAACAGTCGCCGCCCCCAGCCCTGGCCGCGCTTTCCCGCCCCGACATAAAAGAATAATAGCTGGCGCAGCTCGCCATTCATGCCGCGAGGCAGCGTATCCAGCGCCGCTGCGGCAATCATCTGCTCATCGTCAAAAAAGGCGAAAAAAATACCGCCGCGATCGTAACAGGCCTCGTGAATCGGAGTATAAACCTGACGATCGTGAGGGTCCCAGCCACGCACGTCATAATATTCCCGATAAGCCCGCAGCTGACCGTTATCGAGACGGTAGAGCGTATCGATAATTTCGCTGCGGTCTATCTCCCAGAGCTGGTCCAGTTGTTGTCGCGACAGGATGACCGGCGTCATCACCTCTCTCCTTTTTTCACAGATGTTCCCGGCGAGCGATCCCGCCGGGCCAGCCGCTTAGCGTGATACGGCCTTCGGCTTAACGCGTTTTTTCGCGCCCGCAGCGGCAGGCGTCTGGCGCTGATGGGCGATCGGCGTGTGCTTGGTCAGCGCCGGACGAGTATGGCGGTTCTGGCGACGCGCTTCACGCATTTCGTCCAGGGTTGGCGCTGGCACCAGGCAGTCGCGGCGGGAGCCAATCAGGTGCTTCTTGCCCATCGCCTCCAGCGCCTGACGGATCAGCGGCCAGTTTGCCGGATCGTGGTAGCGGAGCAGCGCTTTGTGCAGACGGCGCTGTTTATCGCCCTTCGGCACCACCACCTCTTCGCTCTTATAACCAATTTTACCCAGCGGGTTCTTGCCGGTGTAATACATGGTGGTCGAGTTCGCCAGCGGCGACGGATAGAAGTTCTGCACCTGGTCGAGACGGAAGCGATGCTTCTTCAGCCACAGCGCCAGGTTCACCATATCTTCATCACGGGTGCCCGGATGAGCGGAGATAAAGTACGGGATCAGATACTGCTCTTTACCCGCCTGCTTCGAATAAGTGTCGAACAGCTCTTTAAAGCGGTCGTAGCTGCCCATTCCCGGCTTCATCATCTTCGACAGCGGTCCCTCTTCGGTATGCTCCGGAGCGATCTTCAGATAGCCGCCGACGTGGTGGGTCGCCAGCTCTTTGATATAGCGCGGATCTTCGACCGCGATGTCATAGCGTACCCCGGAGGCGATAAGGATCTTCTTGATGCCCTTCAGCTCGCGAGCGCGGCGATAAAGATTGATCGTCGGTTCATGGTTGGTATCCATGTGCGGGCAAATATCCGGATAGACGCAGGAGAGACGGCGGCAGGTCTGCTCAGCGCGCGGCGATTTACAGCGCAGCATATACATGTTGGCCGTTGGCCCGCCGAGATCGGAGATCACCCCGGTAAAGCCGGGCACGGTGTCGCGAATGGCTTCGATCTCATTAATGATCGAATCCTCAGAACGGCTCTGGATTATGCGTCCTTCGTGCTCGGTGATCGAGCAGAACGAACAGCCGCCGAAGCAGCCGCGCATGATGTTGATTGAGAAGCGGATCATCTCATACGCCGGAATACGCGCATCGCCATAGGAAGGATGCGGCACCCGCTTGTACGGCAGCGCGAAGACGCTGTCCATCTCTTCGGTGGAGAGCGGGATTGCCGGCGGGTTGATCCAGATGTAGCGCTCGCCGTGCTTTTGCATCAGCGCCCGGGCGCAGCCGGGGTTGGTTTCGTGGTGCAAAATGCGCGAGGCGTGAGCGTACAGGACCTTATCGCCTTTCACCTTCTCGAAGGAAGGCAGCAGCACATAGGTTTTTTCCCACGGTTTGGGCCGCGGCGGTTGCACAGTAATGCTTTTCGCTTCCTGTTTTTTCGGCGCGACCGGTTTGTTATCGGCGCACGGCAGATCTTCACCGTACGGATGCGGGATGGGGTCAATTTTACCGGGCGTATCCAGACGGGTGGAGTCCACGCCGCTCCAGCCCGGCAGCGCCTCTTTCACCATGATGGCGGTATTGCGCACATCGCGGATCTGGTCGATGGTTTCGCCCATCGCCAGGCGATGAGCCACTTCCACCAGCGGACGCTCGCCGTTGCCGAACATCAGCATATCGGCCTTGGAGTCCACCAGCACCGAGCGGCGCACGGTGTCGGACCAGTAATCATAGTGGGCGGTACGACGCAGGCTGGCTTCGATGCCGCCGAGGATCACCGGCACATCTTTCCACGCCTCTTTACAGCGCTGGGTGTAGACGAGGGTAGCGCGGTCCGGACGTTTGCCCGCCACGTTACCCGCCGTATAGGCATCGTCATGACGTAGTTTACGGTCGGCGGTGTAACGGTTGATCATTGAGTCCATGTTGCCGGCGGTCACGCCGAAGAACAGGTTCGGTTTTCCCAGACGCATAAAGTCGTCTTTGCTGTTCCAGTCCGGCTGGGAGATGATCCCAACCCGGAAACCCTGCGCTTCCAGCATGCGGCCGCAGATAGCCATCCCGAAGCTCGGGTGGTCGACATAGGCGTCGCCGGTAACCAGAATAATGTCGCAGCTATCCCAGCCAAGTTGATCCATCTCTTCACGCGACATCGGTAAAAAGGGCGCAGGGCCAAAACAGGCAGCCCAGTATTGCGGCCAGGAAAAAAGGTCACGATCCGGTTGGATCAGGGATATTGCGCTCATATTGCTTCCGGGGAAAATGATAAAAAAATAACCAAAAGGGCGTGGATTATAAGCCGGAATGATAGTGGAAATGAAGGAGGATTTTCTCAAACCCTGACCGTGCGCCGGCCAGGGTTAAAGAGATTACGGCGCGGGATTCACCAGCATCTGGCCGATCGAGCCGCGATCGGCAAGCTCCAGCGTCTGGCTCAGATACTGGAACGGGAAGTGCGGCCACGACGGCTGGGCGTAATAGACCAGCAGCTCAACCTGCCCGTCGACCCACACGGTGTCCTTCCAGCCGCGATCTTCCGGGAAAGGAGACGAGCCGTTGACATTACGGATCTGGAACATCACCCCTTCAATATGGAACGACTGCGGGCGGTCGGCGCGCACCGTCCAGCGCTCCCAGGTCCCCTGCTGAGCCGTGATATCGATACGCTGCGGATCCCACAGCTGGCCGTTGATGCCCGGATCGTCGCCAAGGGTGATATCCCGGCTGCGGATCGGCGTACCGGAGAGCAGCTCGGTCGGCAGCAGGCGCACCGGCAGACTGTCGGTCACCAGCGGCAGCAGCCCGGTCGGACGCAGCGTCAGCACCAGCGTGGAGACCAGGATGCTTGACGGTTCAAAAAAACCGCGGATACGGTCGACGATGCTCGCCGCTTCGCCGCAGGTAATGGACACTTCATCGCCGTTAGTCATATCGACCAGAATTTCACGCCGCTCCCCCGGGGCCAGCGATAGCTGCTTGAGCGAAACCGGCGCCGGCAGAAACCCCTGATCGCCGGAAATCACATGCAGCAGTCGGCCATCGCTCATCTGCAGCTGATAGCGCCGGGAGTTGGAAGCGTTCAGCAGGCGCAGGCGCACCCAGCCGCGCGACACTTCAACATACGGGCTCTGCACGCCGTTAACCAGCAGCGTGTCGCCCACAAAGCCGCCGCTGCCCGGTTCGCTATATTCCGGCGTGCCGAAGTTATCCAGCCGTTTATCCTGAATAATCACCGGGAAGTCATCGACGCCATAGTGGTTAGGGATCGGCAGGTTCTTGCTGACCTCGTCTTCCACCAGCCACATGCCCGCCAGACCGTTGTAAACCTGTTTCGCCATCCGGTTCGGCGTGTTGGCCTGATACCACAGCGTCGCCGCGCTCTGGCGGATAGGCAGCACCGGCGCCCAGTCGGCGTTCGGCGACATCATGCGCGCCGCGCCGCCAATCAGCGGGCCAGGCACCTGCAGACCGCGGATGGTCATCGCCACGTTCTCCGTCAGGCGGTTGCTGTAGATAAGCTTGACGTCGTCTCCGTTCCAGACGCGGATCGTCGGCCCCATATAGCGGCCATTGATCCCCCAGACGGGGGCGCGGGTGCCGGGGGTAAACGACCAGTGGGAACGCTGCAGCGTCAGAAACAGCGGCTGGCCGCGACGAGATTCCAGCAGCGGCGGAACCGGCAGCGCAGGCTGCTGGCCGGCGGCATGGGCCTTCAGCGGCGCGGCGCCAGCGCACAGCGCTACGCCGGAAGCCTTAATAAACTGACGCCGACTGAGTGACATATTAACTCCATGACATACTGACAAATGAAAAAGGGAATTCGTTTCCCGCCAGCAATACGCGCGCGTTGGCGGCGTTTCCTGTCTTATTGCTTTCCAGCCGCTTCGCGCTCGGCCACTTCGTTGTCCAGATCAGCGATTTTGGCGGCCATCAGCTCGCGGCAATGCGTCGCCAGCGCGCGCACGTTGTCTTTACCAAACTGCGTGGTATCTACCGGCGGCAGCATTTCCACAATCACCAGACCGTTGTTCCAGCGATTGAGCTTTATTTTATTCGATGTATTCGAGACACACACCGGAATAATCGGCACCCCGGCGGCAATAGCCGCGTGAAAAGCCCCGGTTTTAAACGGCAGCAGGCCGCGGCCGCGGCTACGGGTCCCTTCCGGGAACATCCAGAACGAAATTTTACGCTTTTTAAAAGCGTTGACGACTTCGGCAATAGTGCCGTGCGCTTTGGTTCGGTTATTACGGTCAATCAGCAAATTGCCCGTCAGCCAGTACAGTTGGCCAAAGAACGGGATCCACAGCAGGCTCTTTTTACCTACGGTGACCGTCGGAGCCTGCACGATATTCGACGCCGTCACCATATCATAGTTGTTCTGGTGGTTAGCGATGTAGATCGCGTTGCCATAGCTTTCCGCGTCGGCGGGTTTGCGTAGCTCTACCTTGAGGCCAAATACCGGAGATAAACGGCCAAACAGATGGCCGAAAGTGGCAACGTGTTTTGGATTACGTGGGCTGAACAAGCAGTACAGACAGCCAAGTACGCACACTACGATGCAATAAATGACCACGAAAATTACTCGAAAAATGAATAGCATAGCTACCTCTAAAACCCAAACCGCTTAGAATTATTCGCTGCTGGCAGAAGGCAGGCTCACAAGTTCTGCGCAGGCCGGGACCGTTCTTCCTGGGTCCCTGATGATGGACATTGTTAATCGCAACGCCTGAATAAACAACGATTTTGCGGCATTTTTTCGTCTCCTCCCGTCAAAGACGGGAGGAGACGCGCTTACTCTTCGCTATCGCCTGCCGCGGCACGACGCGGCGAGTCAATTTCCACGCGGTCAATTTTCTGCAGCCCGCGCATCAGCGAACCGCGGCGGCCGCGCTCGCCGGTGACTTTTTGCAGCTCTTCCGGACGCAGTTTGATCTTCCGTTTGCCGACGTGAATGGTCAGCGTACTCTGCGGCGGCAGAACAAACAGATGTGCCAGACCGTCCTGGCCGGCTGCGGCTTCCGCCGCCGGAATGCTGATAATTTTGTTGCCCTTGCCTTTCGACAGCTGCGGCAGATCGCTGACCGGGAACATCAGCATCCGCCCGGCGGCGGTGATGGCCAGCAGCATATCGGACTCATCCTCAATCACCAGCGGCGGCATCACGTGCGCGTTGTCAGGCAGGGTGATTAGCGCTTTCCCGGCACGGTTGCGCGCCACCAGATCGTTGAAGGTACAGACGAAACCGTAGCCCGCGTCGGAAGCCATCAGCAGTTTCTGATCGTCGCTTTCCATTAGCATATGCTCCACGGTCGCGCCCGGCGGCAGGGTCAGTTTGCCGGTAAGCGGTTCACCCTGGCCACGCGCGGAAGGCAGAGTAATCGGATCGATGGCATAGCTGCGTCCGGTGGTATCGATAAACACCACCGGCTGGTTGCTCTTGCCCTTCGCCGAGGCTTTCCAGCTGTCGCCCGCCTTATAGCTCAAGCCCTGGGCGTCAATGTCGTGTCCTTTGGCGCTGCGCACCCAGCCCATCTGCGACAGAACGATAGTCACCGGCTCAGACGGCAGCATGTCATGCTCGCTCATCGCTTTCGCTTCTTCACGCTCGTGAAGCGGCGAGCGACGGTCGTCGCCGAAGGCATCGGCATCGGCCTGCAGCTCTTTTTTCAGCAGGTTGTTCATCTTACGTTCAGACGCCAGAATCGCCTGCAGCTGGTCGCGCTCTTTTTCCAGCTCGCTCTGCTCGCCGCGGATCTTCATCTCTTCCAGTTTGGCGAGGTGGCGCAGTTTTAATTCCAGAATCGCTTCCGCCTGGGTTTCGCTGATGCCAAAGCGCGACATCAGGGCCGGCTTCGGTTCATCTTCAGTGCGGATGATCTCAATCACTTCATCGATATTAAGAAACGCCACCAGCAAACCTTCGAGGATATGCAGGCGCTTCAGCACTTTCTCTAACCGATGGTTTAGACGGCGACGCACGGTATCGCGACGGAACACCAGCCACTCGCTGAGGATCTCCAGCAGGTTTTTCACCGCCGGGCGGCCGTCAAGGCCGATCATATTGAGGTTGATGCGGTAGCTCTTCTCCAGATCGGTGGTGGCGAACAGGTGGTTCATCACCTGTTCCATATCCACCCGGTTGGAGCGCGGGACAATCACCAGACGGGTCGGGTTTTCGTGGTCCGATTCGTCGCGCAGATCGTCAACCATCGGCAGCTTTTTATTGCGCATCTGCGCCGCAATCTGCTCCAGCACTTTGGCGCCGGAGACCTGATGCGGCAGCGCGCTGATCACCACCGCGCCGTCCTCTTTACTCCACACCGCGCGCATGCGCACTGAGCCGCGCCCGTTCTGGTAGATTTTGCGAATTTCCGCCCGCGAGGTGATGATCTCCGCCTCGGTCGGGAAATCCGGCCCCTGTACGATATCCAGCAGTTCGTCGAGGGTGGTTTTCGGCTGCTCAATCAGCGTAATCGCCGCTTTGGCCACTTCCCGCAGGTTGTGCGGAGGAATATCGGTCGCCATGCCTACCGCGATGCCGGTGGTGCCGTTCAGCAGGATGTTCGGCAGACGCGCTGGCAGCATTTTCGGCTCCTGCAGCGTGCCGTCAAAGTTTGGCACCCAGTCGACCGTCCCCTGCCCCAGCTCGCTGAGCAGCAGCTCGGCATACTTCGACAGGCGGGATTCGGTGTAACGCATGGCGGCGAAAGATTTGGGATCGTCCGGCGCCCCCCAGTTTCCCTGACCATCCACCAGCGGATAGCGGTAAGAGAACGGCTGCGCCATCAGCACCATCGCTTCATAGCAGGCGCTGTCGCCGTGCGGGTGATATTTACCCAACACGTCGCCGACGGTGCGGGCGGACTTTTTGAATTTCGCGCTGGCGTTCAGCCCCAGCTCGGACATCGCATAGACGATGCGACGCTGGACCGGTTTTAAGCCATCGCCAATAAACGGTAATGCCCTGTCCATGATCACGTACATGGAGTAGTTCAGGTAAGCATTTTCCGTAAATTCATGCAGCGCAAGGCGCTCTGCCATATCGCTCATTAATCGTGGATCCTCAATCTGGGTACCGACCGTTCGGACGGCAAAACTACCCGCGATAATACCCGATCTCACGCCCTGAGTCACAGGCCGTGAGATCGGCTGAGGATTCCGTCACGCTTAATCAGGCCAGCGGCAGATAAATATCGGTTTGCAGTTCATGCTCAGCCACCTCATGGACAAAATTGAGGTAACGGAAGTACACCGGAAAATCCCGTAACGTCTCGCCTGAAGCGGGTAACCAGTCGCGATAGAGAAACCAAACGCTGTTCGCCAGCGTGTCCAGCGAGCCGTGATGGCGCACGACGGCGCAGCGTCCTCCGGGGATTTCGCCGTTAATCACGCCAAAGGCGTTTTCACCAACCGGCCGATCGACCGTACCGCAGATATCAAAACGAAATGCCTCCTGCGGGGTGGTCTGCGGATCGTCCCAGGCGATCCCCCAGGTATCGCTGGTGGCGACGGGCGATAGTCCGCTCGTCTTACGCCAGGCGATAAAACGCGCGGCGGTGGCGTTGACAAGGTCCGGGCTACCGCGATGTTGCAGTACGGCTATCCGGGTGGAGGGGCACGAAATAATGTTGACGTCCATCGACGTTTGCTCCTGTAGCGTATGTTTCGGTACGCGTCGATGCCACTCGGCCCAGTCCGGTTGTTGACGGAATTGGGTCGGGCTTTGGTCAAACGCGGTACGGAAGGCACGACTGAACGACTCCGCATTCTGAAATCCGGCATCAAGGGCAATATCGATGACTTTATCGCGGGGGTTGAATGCCAGGCGCCAACAGGCGCGTCGCAGACGCAACCACTGAATATACCGGTACAATGGAATGCCGGTATAGGCGCTAAATTGCCGGTGAAAATGGTAAGGCGAACTGTGCGCTATCGCGCTCAGCGTCTCCAGCGACAGCGGCTCATCAAGATGGCGCGCAATGTACCTACAGACGCGCTGGAAGCGCCCGACATACGCCGGGCTGGCCTTAATATCGTTCATCGTCTCCTCCTCGCGACATACTCTGACAGAGCGAGGATCGCGATTCCTGACCGATCTTGCGCTTATCCGACGGAGACTTATGGCGCGATTTTACGGATCTGTTTAACGTCGATTTCTACCGAGTTCCAGTCCTTATCGACTTCCCCCTGAATTTCTACTGTGTCCTGCGGGCCGACGGTCACGCCGTTCCAGCGCTTGTGGTCGATATCGACATTGATCACCCCGGAAGCATCCTGGAATTTATACAGGTCATCAGAGATGCGCTCGACGATTTTACCGCGCAGGGTCACCCAGGTGTCATCACGCAGCGACTTGGCGTTCGCCACGGTGGTCACCGCGCCGCTCGGCCCGGTGAAGCCGCCAGCCTGGGTGGTAGTGGTAGTCGACGGTCCGGTGAATCCTCCCTGCCCGGCGGCCAGTACCGGCATGGAAACCAAAGCAATAATCGCGGTCATCGCAGCAATTTTTTTCATCTTATATTCTCCCTTTTGTGTTGGTATGGCTCCTATTACGCCCGACAAAACTTAACGACTTCTTAAGCGGAAAAAAGAAATTTTAATGCTGTACATCACCCGCTTCAACGCGGTTTACTGCGCAAAGAAACGGGATCGTCGGAGGGAAACATGCGCATATTACTGGTGGAAGATGACAAGCTTATCGGCGACGGCATCAAAGCCGGGCTGAGCAAAATGGGCTTTAGCATTGACTGGTTTACCGCCGGGCTGGAGGGCAAAAATGCCTTATACAGCGCCCCCTACGACGCCGCAATCCTTGACCTCACCCTACCCGGCATCGATGGCCTCGATATTCTGCGCGAATGGCGCGATAAAGGCCGCCATGAGCCGGTGCTGATCCTCACCGCCCGCGATGCCCTCAGCCAGCGGGTGGAGGGCCTGCGCCTGGGCGCCGATGACTACCTGTGCAAACCTTTCGCCCTGATTGAGGTGGCAGCGCGCCTCGAAGCGTTGATCCGCCGCGCGCACGGCCAGAGCAGCAGCGAACTGCGCCACGGCAAGGTGATCCTCGATCCGAACCGCTTAACCGCCAGCCTCGACGGCGAAAGCCTGGCGCTGAAGCCGAAGGAGTTCGCCCTGCTGGAACTGCTTATGCGCAACGCCGGGCGCGTATTGCCGCGTAAGCTTATCGAGGAAAAGCTCTACACCTGGGACGACGAGGTCTCCAGCAACGCCGTGGAAGTTCACGTCCATCATCTGCGCCGCAAGCTCGGCAGCGACTTTATCCGTACCGTCCACGGCATCGGCTATACCCTGGGTGACGCATGAAACGACTTGCCCGCCTGAGCCTGCGCCTGCGCCTGACGCTGCTGTTTGCCGTACTGACCACCGCCGCCTGGGGGATGGCCAGCGTTATCGCCTGGCAGCAGACCAGCAAAAAGCTGGATAAGCTGTTCGATACCCAGCAGCTGCTGTTCGCTCGCCGCCTGAGCGTCATGCATTTCGATGAACTGCGCGCCCCGCCCGCCTCGCTCGGGGAAAAGAAAAAGGTACGCCACGGGCACATCGACGACGACGCGCTGGCGTTCGCCATCTTCACCCGCGACGGCAAAATGGTGCTTAATGACGGCGAGAACGGAGAGGATATTCAGTGGAATTCGCAGCGCGAGGGATTCAGCGATGGCTATCTGCGTGACGACGATGACGAGTGGCGTTTCCTGTGGTTAACCACCGCCGACGGCCGCTACCGCATCGCCGTCGGCCAGGAGTGGGATTACCGGCGCGAAATGGCGATGGATATCGTGACCTCGCAGCTCACCCCGTGGATGGTTGCCCTGCCGCTGATGTTCGTGCTGCTCATCGTGCTGTTAAGCCGCGAGCTGGCGCCATTGAAAAATCTGGCGCGCACGCTGCGCCTGCGCGCGCCGGACTCGGCGGATTCGCTCAGCGTGGAGAAGATCCCCGCCGAAGTTCGCCCGCTGGTCGAAGCGCTGAATCAGCTGTTCCGACGCACTCACGACGCCATGCTGCGCGAGCGTCGGTTTACCTCTGATGCCGCCCATGAGCTACGCAGCCCGCTGGCGGCGCTGAAGGTACAGACCGAAGTCGCCCAACTCTCCCTGGACGATCCCGAAGGGCGTGAGAAAGCGTTGGATCAGCTCCACCAGGGGATCGATCGCGCCACCCGACTGGTGGATCAGCTGCTGACGCTGTCGCGGCTGGACTCGCTCGCCCAACTGGATGATGTGCAGCAGGTCGCTATCGCCGATCTGCTGCAGTCGGCAGTGATGGAGATGTATCACCCGGCGCAGCAGTCCGGGATTGAGCTGCGCCTGCATCTTAATGCCAGCCATATCGTCCGCACCGGCCAGCCGCTGCTGCTCAGTCTGCTGGTGCGCAATCTGCTGGATAACGCCGTACGCTATAGCCCGCGCGGCAGCCAGGTCGATATCACGCTCAACGCCCGCGAGTTCCGGGTGCGCGATAACGGCCCAGGCATTAGCCCGCAGGCGCTCTCGCGCATTGGCGAGCGTTTTTATCGTCCGCCGGGGCAGGAGGCGCCGGGCAGCGGCCTGGGCTTGTCGATCGTCCGGCGCATCGCCTCGCTGCACGGCATGCAGGTTGATTTTGCCAACGCGCGCGACGGCGGCTTCGAGGCCCACGTGTACTGGTAGCGAGATTATTGCTCATTTGGCAAAAGACTTTGCACATTTTGCTCATTTTACTGCCCCGCTTCGCGGGGTAAGATCGTCGGCAAATTTTCATATATGAGGGTAAAAAATGAGCAACATCCTGATTATCAATGGGGCGAAAAAGTTCGCGCACTCTAATGGTCAACTGAACGACACCCTGACCGAGGTCGCGGAGAGTTATCTGCGCGACGCCGGGCACGATGTTAAAAGCGTTCGCGCCGAAAGCGAGTACGACGTAAAAGAAGAAGTACAGAATTTCCTGTGGGCCGATGTGGTGATCTGGCAGATGCCGGGCTGGTGGATGGGCGCTCCGTGGACGGTGAAAAAATATATGGATGACGTCTTTACCGAAGGCCACGGCTCGCTGTACGCCAGCGATGGCCGTACCCGCTCCGACGCCAGCAAAAAATATGGCTCCGGCGGCCTGGTGCAGGGGAAAAAATATATGCTTTCTCTGACCTGGAACGCGCCGATGGAAGCCTTCACCGACAAAGACCAGTTCTTCCACGGCGTCGGCGTTGACGGCGTTTACCTGCCGTTCCATAAAGCCAATCAGTTCCTCGGCATGGAGGCATTGCCAACCTTTATCGCCAACGACGTGATTAAAATGCCTGATGTCCCACGGTATATCGCAGAATATCGCAAGCATCTGGCGGAAATTTTTGGTTAACTAGAGGTCTAGCTCTACATATTTCGAGTTATTCGAACCTGGAGTATGACGAGATCCACACAGAAGGAGTTGAGTTAACCATGTTAACAGTGATTGCAGAAATCCGTACCCGCCCGGGCCAGCACCACCGCCAGGCGGTTCTCGATCAGTTCGCGAAAATTATTCCGACCGTTTTGCAGGAGGCCGGCTGCCACGGCTATGCCCCGCTGGTGGATCATGCCGCCGGCGTCAGCTTCCAGACCACGGCGCCCGACTCTATCGTCATGGTCGAGCAGTGGGAAAGCGTCGCGCATCTTGAAGCACACCTGCAAACCCCGCACATGAAAGCCTGGTCGGAAGCGGTCAAAGGCGATGTGCTGGAGACCAGCATCCGTATTCTGCAGGCCGGCGTTTAAGTCCGCCGACTCAGTAATGCCATGAAAAAGGGAGCCTGAGGCTCCCTTTTACGTCTGGCGCAGCGTACAAACTTACACTTCCAGATCCGCCATATCGCCCTTCTCCTGCAGCCAGTTGCGACGATCTTCCGAACGCTTTTTGGCCAGCAGCATATCCATTATCGCCGTGGTCTGCTGCTCGTCCTCATCGCTGATCACCAGCTGCACCAGGCGGCGGGTATTCGGGTCAAGGGTGGTTTCGCGCAGCTGCATCGGGTTCATCTCGCCGAGACCTTTAAAGCGCTGGACGTTTGGCTTGCCTTTCTTGCGCTTCAGCTGCTCCAGCACGCCGGTTTTTTCTTCTTCCGTTAGCGCGTAGTAAACCTCTTTGCCGAGGTCGATACGGTACAGCGGCGGCAGCGCCACGTAGACGTGCCCCTCTTTCACGAGGGTACGGAAATGTCTAACGAACAGCGCGCACAGCAGGGTGGCAATGTGCAGACCATCGGAGTCCGCATCCGCCAGAATACAAATTTTACCGTAGCGCAGCTGGCTTAAATCATCGCTATCCGGGTCAATACCAATCGCCACCGAAATGTCGTGCACTTCTTGCGAAGCTAACACTTCATCGGAAGAGACTTCCCAGGTATTAAGGATCTTGCCCTTCAGCGGCATGATCGCCTGATATTCGCGATCGCGCGCCTGCTTGGCTGAGCCGCCCGCCGAATCCCCTTCGACGAGGAACAGCTCGGTACGGTTCAGATCCTGGGCGGTACAGTCCGCCAGCTTACCCGGCAGCGCCGGACCGCTGGTCAGCTTTTTGCGCACCACTTTTTTGGCGGCGCGCAGACGGCGCTGGGCGCTGGAGATGGCCATCTCCGCCAGCAGCTCCGCGGCCTGCACGTTCTGATTCAGCCACAGGCTGAAGGCGTCCTTCACCACGCCGGAGACGAACGCCGCGCACTGGCGCGACGACAGGCGCTCTTTGGTTTGCCCGGCGAACTGCGGATCCTGCATCTTCACCGACAGCACGTACGCGCAGCGATCCCAGATATCTTCCGCTGACAGCTTCACGCCGCGCGGCAGGATATTACGGTACTCGCAGAACTCACGCATCGCGTCGAGCAGCCCCTGACGCAGACCGTTAACGTGCGTTCCGCCCTGCATGGTCGGGATCAGGTTCACGTAGCTCTCGGTCAGCAGTTCGCCGCCTTCCGGCAGCCACAGCAGCGCCCAGTCCACCGCCTCCGTCTCGCCGGAGAAGGCGCCGACGAATGGTTTTTCCGGCAGCAGCGGCAGGCCGTTCACCGCTTCGCTCAGGTAATCGTTCAGGCCATCGGCATAGCACCAGCTCTGCTCGCTGTTGTTCACCTGGTCGCGGAAAACAATTTCCACGCCCGGGCACAGCACCGCTTTCGCTTTTAACAGGTGGGTCAGACGTGAAACGGAAAAGCGCGGGCTGTCGAAGAAGCTTTCGTCCGGCCAGAAATGGACGCTGGTCCCGGTATTGCGTTTGCCGCAGGTGCCGGTGACGTGCAGGTCTTCCACTTTTTCACCATTTTCAAAGGCGATGCTGTAGACCTGACCGTCGCGACGCACGTTGACCTCCACGCGTTTTGACAGGGCGTTGACCACCGAGATCCCCACCCCGTGCAGGCCGCCGGAAAACTGATAGTTTTTATTGGAAAACTTACCGCCCGCATGCAGCCGGCAGAGGATCAGCTCAACCGCTGGCACGCCCTCTTCCGGGTGGATGTCGACCGGCATCCCACGACCATCGTCAATGACCTCCAGGGACTGGTCGGCATGAAGGATAACTTCCACGCGTTTGGCGTGGCCTGCCAGCGCTTCATCCACACTGTTATCAATAACTTCCTGACCAAGATGGTTAGGACGAGTGGTGTCGGTATACATGCCCGGACGGCGGCGCACCGGCTCTAGCCCGGTGAGTACCTCAATGGCATCAGCATTATATGAAGATTGCGTCATGGTGTGTATTCGTAGGTCGTTCAGGGCCGTTTAGCGCAGGCCGAGAAATTCGATAATCTGAGTGAAATGATCGTCAAAGCCGACAAATGCGTGATTACCGCCCTCCTCTACCGTCTGCCGGCAAGAGGCGTAGTAATGAACGGCCTGGCGGTAATCAAGCACTTCATCCCCGGTCTGCTGCAGCAGCCAGAGTAAATCCGGCGCTTCGAGCGGGTCGATTTGCATGACTTTGAGATCGTAAATATGGCGAGACTCTAGCACATATTGCTGCCCGGTGTATGGATTCTCATTGTGGCCGAGAAAATTGTTTAGTAGTTCAAACGGCCGCACCGCCGGGTTAACCACCACCGCCGGCAGCATAAAGCACTGCGAAAGCCAGGTCGCGTAGTAGCCGCCCAGCGACGACCCTACGACCCCCAGCGGCTCGCCGCCGTGCTCCAGCACGATGGACTCCAACAGCTCCGCCGTTTCCGCCGGGTAAGGCGGCAACTCCGGCACCACCATGGTGATCTCAGGATAGTGCTGCGCCAGCCAGGTCTTTAACGCCGTCGCCTTCGCCGAGCGCGGAGAGCTGTTAAAGCCATGCAGATAAAGGAGCGTCGCCATCAGTAGCCTTCTGAAGCAATATCCGGATGAAACGCGGCGCCTTCCAGGCGGCACACTTCGGTGGTCAGCGTCCCGTCAGGGTGAAGCTCCAGCCAGCGCCAGCCCGGTGACACCGTATCCAGAGTGAAATTGGCACAGTGCGGTTTAAACTGGACGCAGGTCGACGGCGTCGCCATCATGCGCCGGCCATTCCAGTCGAGATCCAGTTCCTGATGAATATGGCCGCACAAAAGATGCTTCACCCGCGGCCAGGCGCTCAACGCGCTGTCCAGCGCGCCGGCGTTGCGCAGACTATGCTGATCCAGCCAGCTGCAGCCGGCCGGCAGCGGATGATGGTGCAGCAGGAGTAAAGTATAGCGCTCCGGCGCCTCCGCCAGCATATGTTCGAGCCACTCCAGCTGGAAGTCGCTCAGCTCGCCATGGGGAACGCCAAACACCTGGCTGTCGAGCAGCAGGATCTGCCAGCGATCGCCGAGAAACACGCGCTTGGCAGGGGAAATGCCCGCCTCCTGCAGGGTGCTGTACATCGCCGGCTGGAAATCATGGTTGCCCGGTAGCCAGACGCAGGGTGCAGCAAAACTCGCGATGCCCTCAGCAAAATGCTGATAGGCCGCGGAGGAGTGGTCCTGCGCCAGATCGCCTGTTGCGACAATCAGATCGCATGGACGCTGTGAGGCATGAATGGCCGACAGTACGGCCTGATAGCTATCCCAGGTATTGATGCCTAACAACGTTTCATGCTTTTCAGCAAACAGGTGAGTATCAGTAATTTGTAATATCCTGACTCTGGCCTCACCAGCCAGAGGTAGGTTTAACAGGCTTTCCAAATGGTGTCCTTAGGTTTAACGACGCTAACAAACCGGAATCGCCATCGCTCCATGTGCTAAACAGTAACGCAGCCAGTCGGCCAAAAACTGGTTAATTTGATGCTTTTCGTCGCGTTGATGCAACTTTTTATTAGGATAATCATATCGCGCTTTGAAGCGAAAGATCTGCTGACTCGAACACACTTCGGCCACCATGGCGTCATGGTAGAGGCGGACGGTCATCGATGGCAGGCTCCAGTAGCTCACTGCAGGCAGAGTCTGCTCTATTGCCACCAGAGTAGTGTAGCGGGTCGATTCAACTATCGTTAACCGATACTGCGCGCTTCCCACCTGATAGCTTACCTTCTCACCCGCTGCATCCGTTCGCGGCAACAGGCGGCGCAACTGCGCGAAATTGGTCTCGCACAGGCGCATCATCTCAGGGAAGTCAGGTGTATAACGCTTCATTTTGTCCACTCATTTCGTAAATTGTGATAATGCAATTGCAGCCATTGCAAGGCGATGACAGAGGCTGCGTTGTCGATTTTCCCCTCTTCTACCCACTGGTAAGCCTGCTCCCGACTCACCACATGCACCCGAATATCCTCGTTTTCCTCGGCCAGGCCGTGAATGCCTTTTGCCGTCGATGCATCAACTTCTCCCACCAGGATCGATAACCGTTCGCTGGTGCCGCCGGGACTGGCCAGATAGCTTAATATTGGTTTCGTCCGCCCAACTTCAAGCCCGGCCTCCTCCAGCGCTTCCCGACGGGCAACATCTTCCACCGTTTCACCCGCTTCAATCATGCCGGCGACCATCTCCAGCAGCCACGGGCTCTCGCTGGTATCATAGGCGGCGATACGGATTTGTTCGACCAGCACCACTTCGTCGCGCACCGGGTCAAAGGGTAGCAAGACGGCGGCGTGCCCGCGCTCAAAAATTTCACGGGTGATTTCGCCACTCATGCCGCCGTTAAACAGGCGGTGGCGAAAACGGTATAAATCGAGCGAAAAAAAACCACGATATAGCGTTTCGCGTGCAATAATTTCTACATCATTTTTGGAGAAGGTAATTCCCTGCTGCGTGGGTTTGCTCATTGTCATGTCCTGCGAATCTGAAATTAGGGATTTCCAAACCGTTTGGCTACCGTTTTACGGTCCGTATGTTAGATTGGTGCAAATTACCGCCGGATGGCACGTAACGCCAACTTTTTACGGCGGCAGAATCGATACAATCAGCGGAATTTTTCTTAGAATTAGACCAGCGCTAAATGCTTCACAACAAGGAATGCAAATGAAGAAATTGCTCCCCATTCTTATCGGCCTGAGCCTGACCGGGTTCAGCGCCATGAGCCAGGCGGAAAACCTGCTTCAGGTTTACCAGCAGGCACGCATCAGCAACCCCGATCTGCGTAAATCGGCAGCCGATCGTGACGCCGCGTTCGAAAAGATCAACGAAGCGCGCAGTCCATTACTGCCTCAGCTTGGGCTGGGAGCGGATTATACCTATAACAATGGCTATCGCGACAGCAACGGCATCAATTCAAACGTCACCAGCGGCTCGCTGCAGTTAACGCAGGTTCTGTTTGATATGTCGAAATGGCGCGCCCTGACGCTGCAGGAAAAAACGGCAGGGATTCAGGATGTCACGTATCAGACCGATCAGCAAACACTGATTCTGAATACCGCGACGGCCTATTTTAAAGTGCTGGCCGCCATCGATACGCTTTCCTATACCGAAGCGCAGAAACAGGCTATTTACCGCCAGTTGGATCAAACCACGCAGCGCTTTAACGTAGGCCTGGTGGCGATCACCGACGTGCAGAACGCCCGTTCACAATACGATGCCGTGCTGGCGAACGAAGTCACCGCGCGTAACGATCTCGACAACGCCGTCGAAGAACTGCGTCAGGTCACCGGTAACTACTATCCGGAGCTGGCCTCCCTGAACGTGAATGGCTTCAAAACCAACAAGCCGCAGGCGGTCAACGCCCTGCTGAAGGAAGCGGAGAACCGCAACCTGTCGCTGCTGCAGGCGCGTCTGAACCAGGACCTTGCTCGCGAGCAGATTCGCCAGGCGCAGGACGGCCATTTGCCGACGCTCAGCCTATCCGCGTCGAGTGGGATATCGAATACTAGCTACAGTGGTTCAAAAACCCATAATAATCCTCAGCAATACCAGGATAACGATGCCGGGCAGAACCAAATCGGCCTGAACTTCTCTCTGCCACTGTATCAGGGCGGCGCGGTGACCTCGCAGGTCAAACAGGCGCAATACAACTTCGTTGGCGCCAGCGAGCAGCTGGAAAGCGCTCACCGCAGCGTCGTGCAGACTGTGCGTTCATCGTTTAACAACGTGAACGCCTCCATCAGCAGCATCAACGCCTACAAACAGGCGGTGGTCTCTGCGCAAAGCTCCCTGGATGCCATGGAAGCTGGCTACTCGGTGGGTACGCGTACTATCGTTGACGTCCTCGACGCCACCACTACGCTGTATAACGCTAAGCAGCAGCTCTCGAATGCGCGCTACAACTACCTGATCAACGAGCTGAACATTAAGTCGGCGTTAGGTACCCTGAACGAGCAGGATCTGGTCGCCCTGAACAACACGCTGGGTAAACCCATCTCCACCTCCGCAGATAGCGTCGCGCCGGAAAATCCGCAACAGGATGCCACCGCTGATGGCTACGGCAACACTACCGCGGCGGTGAAGCCGGCGTCCGCACGGCCCACCCAGAGCAGCGGCAGCAATCCGTTCCGTCAGTAATTCTCATACTGTGATGCGCATCGCCTGTCCGTCGGACAGGCGATGCGTTAAACGTAAGGCAACGTAAAGATCCCCCGCTTAGCGCCCCTCTTCGCTTCATTTTCCACCACTCATCCTCTATCCTGAGCGTTAACACACGCCATACCACTGGGTCCTGGAAGACAAATATGAAACGGACAAAAAATATTAATCATTCGTCGTTCCGCAAAAGCTGGAGCGCACGCCATCTGACGCCGGTCGCGCTGGCCGTCACCGCGGTCTTTATGCTCGCCGGTTGTGAAAAAAGCGACGAAACGGTGTCGCTGTACCAGAACGCCGATGACTGCTCCGCCGCCAACCCGGGCAAAGCAGCCGAATGCACCACGGCCTACACCAACGCGGTAAAAGAGGCAGAGCGCACTGCGCCGAAGTATGCCACCCGCGAAGACTGCGTCGCCGAGTTTGGCGAAGGCCAGTGCCAGCAGACGCCAGCCCAGGCGGGCGTCGCCCCGGAAAACCAGGCGCAGGCGCAAAGCAGCGGCAGCTTCTGGATGCCGCTGATGGCCGGCTACATGATGGGCCGCCTGATGGGCGGCGGCATGGCGCAACAGCAGCCGCTGTTCAGCTCGAAAAATCCGGCCAGCCCGGCCTACGGTCAGTACACTGACGCCAGCGGCAAGAGCTATGGCGCCGCCCAGCCGGGCCGCACCATGAACGTGCCGAAAACCGCGATGGCGCCGAAGCCAGCCACCACCACCACCGTCACCCGCGGCGGCTTTGGCGAGTCGGTAGCGAAACAGTCGACCATGCAGCGTAGCGCCGCAGGCTCAACGTCCTCTTCTCGCTCAATGGGCGGCTAAGCAACATGGAAAGAGTCAGTATTACCGAGCGCCCGGACTGGCGCGAGAAAGCGACCGAGTACGGTTTCAACTTCCATACCATGTACGGCGAGCCCTACTGGAGCGAAGAGGCGTATTACAAGCTGACCCTCGCGCAGGTGGAAAAGCTGGAAGCGGTCACCGCTGAGCTACATCAGATGTGCCTCCAGGTGGTGGAAAAAGTGATCGCCAGCGATGAGCTGATGACCAAATTCCGCATCCCTAAACACACCTGGGGTTTTGTGCGCCAGTCGTGGAAAACCAACCAGCCGTCGCTCTACTCACGTCTCGACCTGGCCTGGGATGGCATCGGCGAACCGAAGCTGTTGGAGAACAATGCCGACACCCCGACCTCGCTGTATGAAGCGGCCTTCTTCCAGTGGATCTGGCTGGAAGATCAGCTCAACGCCGGCAAGCTGCCGGCGGGCAGCGACCAGTTCAACAGTTTGCAGGAAAAGCTGATCGATCGCTTCGGCGAGCTGCGCGAGCAGTTTGGCTTTCAGCTGCTGCATATGGCCTGCTGCCGCGATACCGTTGAAGATCGCGGTACCGTGCAGTATCTGCAGGACTGCGCAGCTGAAGCGGGGCTGGCGACGGAATTCCTCTACGTTGAAGATATCGGCCTGGGCGAAAAAGGCCAGTTTACCGATCTGCAGGATCAGGTGATTGGCAATCTGTTCAAGCTCTATCCGTGGGAGTTTATGCTGCGGGAGATGTTCTCCACCAAGCTGGAAGACGCTGGCGTCCGCTGGCTGGAGCCGGCGTGGAAAAGCATTATCTCCAACAAGGCGCTGCTGCCGATGCTGTGGGAGATGTTCCCCAATCACCCTAATCTGCTGGCGGCCTACTTCAGCGAAGATACTCACCCGGAGATGGAGAAGTACGTCATTAAGCCAATCTTCTCCCGCGAAGGCGCTAACGTGTCGATCGTTGAAAATGGCAAAGTGGTGGAGGCAGTAGAAGGCCCGTACGGGGAAGAAGGCACCATCGTGCAGGCGTTTTACCCGCTGCCGAAGTTTGGCGATAGCTATACGCTGATTGGCAGCTGGCTCATCAACGACCAGCCTGCAGGGATCGGTATTCGCGAAGACCGGGCGCTGATCACCCAGGATCTGTCGCGCTTCTATCCGCACATTTTCGTCGATTAATGCCGCGCTCCGGCGACGGTAAATGCCGCCGGAGCGCGCTATCATCAGGCGCCAACCAACACCGACAGCATGCTCAGCGAGCCCATCTCGATGCCATCGACCGGGATCGTCATCGCCTCAACGCCATCCCACGTCCCCAGGACATACAGCAGCGGCAGGAAATGCTCCGCCGTCGGGTTGGAGAGCGAGCCCCCTTCGTGTGCCAGGTAGTTAACCAGCGGGTGCTGCTCGTCCAGCCCCTGCCATTGCAGATTCGCCTTCACGTAGTTATTGAAGGACTCTGCCCAAGGGTACGGCGTGTTCTCGCCATGCCAGCGGGCGGTGCGCAGGTTATGCACCACGTTGCCGCTGGCCACCAGCATAATGCCTTCATCACGCAGCGAGGCCAGCTTCCGCCCCATTTCGAGATGCCAGGCCGGCGGTTTGGTGCTGTCGATGCTCAACTGAACCATCGGGATATCCGCCTGCGGATACATTTTAATCAGCACGCCCCACGAGCCATGGTCAAATCCCCAGGCTTCTGTATCGAGGGTGACCGGCACCGGCGAGAGCAGCTCCACCAGCCGTTGCGCCAGCGCCGGAGAGCCCGGCGCCGGATAATGCGTGTCATACAGCGCCTGCGGAAAACCGCCGAAGTCATGAATGGTCTTCGGCGCCTCCATCGCCGTTACGCCCGTACCGCGCGTAAACCAGTGCGCAGAGACCACCACGATCGCTTTCGGACGCGGCAGGGTTTCGCCCAGTTGAGCCCAGGCGCGGGTATAACGGTTGTCTTCCAGCACGTTCATTGGGCTGCCATGGCCGAGAAACAACGCGGGCATTCGGGTACGGGACATGATGATATCCTTAGGGTGTCAATGTGATGTGCTCACATTACGCGCTTTTGCGCCAGGATAAACTCAGATAACCATGATGATGATCGTCAGAAAATTTGAATGTAATTCGCGGTAAAGGGACGTGTCCCGTACGCGCATCCTCAGGCAATATACTCGTATGTAATTATTTTCACAGGGAGAGAAGCGATGTCATCACCCTTAATATTGACGCTGTTAGCCGGTAGCGCAACCTTCATTGGCGCCATATTTGGCGTGATTGGCCAGAAACCCTCTAACCGCCTGCTTGGCTTCTCCCTCGGCTTTGCCGCCGGGATTATGCTATTGATTTCGTTGATGGAAATGCTGCCTGCCGCGCTGGCCGCCGAGGGCATGTCGCCGCTGCTCGGCTACGGAATGTTTGTTGTCGGCCTGCTGGGTTACTTTGGTCTTGACCGCCTGCTGCCGCACGCCCATCCGCAGGATCTGATGACTCCCGCCATGCCGCGCCCGCGCAACTTACGCCGCACCGCTATTCTTCTGACGCTGGGGATCAGCCTGCATAACTTTCCGGAAGGGATCGCCACCTATGTCACGGCCAGCAACAACCTCGAGCTTGGCATGGGCGTCGCCCTTGCCGTCGCCCTGCACAATATTCCGGAAGGACTGGCGGTTGCCGGACCGGTGTATGCCGCCACCGGCTCGCGCAGCAAAGCGGTGTTCTGGGCCGGGCTTTCCGGCATGGCGGAAATTTTGGGCGGCGTGCTGGCGTGGTTGATTCTGGGGAGCCTGGTCTCGCCGCTGGTGATGGGCGCGATCATGGCTGCCGTCGCCGGGATTATGGTGGCGCTGTCGGTCGATGAACTGATGCCGCTGGCGAAAGAGATCGATCCGCAAAGCAATCCAAGCTACGGCGTCCTGTGCGGGATGTCGGTCATGGGGCTGAGCCTGGTGGTACTCCAGACGATGGGCATCGGTTAAAGCGCAGAAACAACACAGCCCACTAACAAGTGGGCTGTGCTCGGGCGTAGCGAACCGCTATTTAGCTGGCTTTACGCTCATGTTCGCGACGATAGGCCACCAGATCTTCAATCGTGACTACCGCCATATTGTGCTGCTGAGCGAACTTGATGCACTCCGGCGCGCGGGCCATGGTGCCATCGTCATTGGTCAGCTCGCACAGCACGCCTGCCGGTTTAAAGCCAGCCAGGGTCACGAGGTCGATAGTGGCTTCGGTGTGGCCGCCGCGGGTCAGTACGCCGCCCGGCTGCGCACGCAGCGGGAAGACGTGACCTGGACGGTTAAGATCGGAAGGTTTCGCGCCGTCGGCGATGGCCGCGCGGACGGTGGTCACGCGGTCGGCAGCGGAGACGCCGGTGGTCACACCTTCGGCCGCTTCGATGGTCACGGTGAAGCCAGTGCCGTAGGCGCTGGTGTTGTTCTCTACCATCATCGGCAGATCCAGCTGTTTGCGGCGTTCTTCGGTCAGGCACAGGCACACAATGCCGCTGCCGTGACGAATGGTCAGCGCCATCTGCTCAACGGTCATGGTTTCAGCGGCGAAGATCATATCGCCTTCGTTTTCACGGTCTTCATCATCAAGCACCATCACGCCGCGGCCTTCGCGCAGGGCGTTCAAAGCGTGTTCCACACGTTCAAAAGCGGTACCAAAAGAAGAAAGGAGCGTCTGATTCATGGTAAAAAAACCTCATTAAAATTATGGTTACCAGAATCAGGGCAGTCTTAGGAGCGCCGGTTTAGCGGCAAAAGTCAACGCGAGCGGGCCTGGGCCCGACTGTGCCGTTACTCTCTCCCATCCGGACTTTAACCGTCGGCCCCGGAATTACACCGGATCTGCTGACCTTCCCGTAGTCACGGGAAGCGCTCGCGGGCTTTCAACGCCATGGTTGATTTACCGCCGGTGGGGAATTTCGCCCCGCCCTGAGAATAAGCGAGATAACTATAACGCTATTGACTATCCTCGGCAATGCATAAGCTTCAAACATTTCTGGTTTATAGGCGGCCTGGTTCGCACTACAATGATCAATCATCCGACCCGAGCAGGAAACCACCATGATTGACCCGAAAAAAATTGAACAAATCGCCCGCCAGGTCCATGAGTCGATGCCAAAAGGACTTCGCGATCTGGGTGAGGATGTTGAGAAGAAAATCCGCCAGGCGCTGCAGTCGCAGCTGACCCGTCTGGATCTGGTTAGCCGCGAAGAGTTTGACGTGCAGACTCAGGTGCTGCTGCGGACCCGGGAAAAACTGGCGCTGCTGGAGCAGCGCCTGAATGACCTCGAAAACCGACCGGCGGCGACGCCGGGCAGCGAAGAGCAGCAGTAAAAAACGGGCCCCTGGGGGCCCGTTTTGCGTTTGGCTTAATGGGCGGCTTCCGCCTGACTACTCACCTGGCGACAGTACAGTTCATAGCGCTGGCAAAACCATTCACGATGTTCTTCATCCATATTGCCGACAATGGCCTGAAGATCAACTGGCTGGCCCTGGGCGTGCATTCTGGCGAAACTCCGCGCCAAAAAATCAAAATTCTTCATTGAATACATATCGTTATGGTTCATGCGCATACTCCTTCAGCGGTGGATGTTCTGATAAGTCATATGCCTTTTACTCACTTCAGTATTTACGCTTACCTTAACGCGATTTGTACGAAAAATGCGCTTAACATGATTATTTATTGCGCTAAATCATTTTCCACATGATTAAATAAAAACGGCCCGCGATACGTCTATCGCAGGCCGTGATGCTTCACCGTACAAACCGGTGAATAGCGAAAAGCTTATTTGTCGCTATCTTTTTGTATTTTCTTAATAATATTGGTAGTTGAGCAGCCATCTTCAAAGTTGAGCACCAGCACTTCGCCACCGTTCGCCCAGACCTCTTCGCTGCCGGCGATCTGCTCCGGTTTGTAGTCGCCGCCCTTGACCAGCAGATCCGGCAGGATGCCAGCGATCAGGCGCTGCGGAGTATCTTCTTCGAAGGAGACCACCCAGTCGACGGCTTCCAGCGCCCCCAGCACGATCATCCGCTGTTCCAGCGGGTTCACCGGGCGGGTTTCGCCTTTCAGACGTTTGGTGGAGGCATCGCTGTTGACCGCCACGATCAGACGGTCGCCCAGCTTGCGCGCATTCGCCAGATAGGAGACATGACCGGCATGCAGAATGTCGAAGACGCCGTTGGTCATCACCACTTTCTCGCCGCGCTTGCGCGCCGCCGCAACCGCCTGTTTGAGCTCCTCTTCGCTCATCACGCCAAAGCCGGTCTCAGCCCGGCCGCGGACCGCGTTTTCCAGCTCGACAGGGGAAACGGTGGATGTACCCAGCTTACCGACCACCACGCCCGCCGCGGCGTTAGCGAAATAGCAGGCCTCTTCCAGGGTGTTGCCGGACGCCAGGGTCGCCGCCAGCACGCCAATCACCGTGTCGCCGGCGCCGGTCACGTCGTACACTTCCTGGGCCTGGGTCGGCATATGCAGCGGCGGACGCCCCGGCTGCAGCAGCGTCATCCCCTGCTCAGAGCGCGTCACCAGCAGCGCCGACAGTTCGAATTCGGCGATGAGCTTCATGCCGCGCTCAACGATCTGCGCTTCATCCTGGCACTTGCCCACCACCGCTTCAAACTCAGAGAGGTTCGGGGTGAGCAACGTCGCGCCGCGATAGCGTTCGAAATCGGTGCCTTTCGGATCGATCAGCACCGGCACGCCCGCTTCGCGTGCGAGTCGGATCATGGTCTGGACGCTGGTCAGCGCCCCTTTGGCATAGTCCGAAAGGACCAGCGCGCCAATAGAGCCCAGCGCCTGCTGAATGCGCTCGTGCATCGGCTGCGGATCGACGCCGGAGAAGCCCTCTTCAAAGTCGAGGCGGATCAGCTGTTGATTGCGCGACAGCACCCGCAGCTTGGTGATAGTCGGGTGAGTCGGGACGGAGACGAAGTCGCACTTCACATTGACGTTGGCCAGCGCCTGGCTCAGCGCGCGGGCGGCGTCATCAATCCCGGTCAATCCCACCAGGCGCGAGGTTGCCCCCAGCGAGGCAATGTTCATCGCTACGTTTGCCGCGCCGCCAGGACGTTCTTCGATATTTTCCACCTTCACCACCGGCACCGGGGCTTCCGGGGAAATACGACTGGTGGGGCCGTACCAGTAGCGGTCCAGCATCACATCACCCACCACCAACACTCCTGCACGTTCAAACTCCGGCAGCGTTACTTTCATGACTCTCTCCTGCGAGACGCAAACTTTGCGCGCGATAATAGCACACCCGATTTTATAGTTAAGCCATCAGCCATTTCTGCCAGCTGGCGCTGACCTGCTCGCGCTCCCGGCTGAAGGCCTCTGGCGCCACGTGTCCCGGCAGCTCCTGCAGGGCCAGGTGATGGAGCGCGTCACGCAAGGTGGTGTACGCGTGCGTTAAGGCGCGCGCTTCCTCCTCGTCCATGATGTCGTTCTGCGCCAGCAGCTCGAGAATACGCACATTATCAGACCAGCGGGTCAGCTTCGGCTTGTCGCTGGCATAGCGTAGGACCAGATACTGGGTAATAAATTCAATATCCGTGATCCCGCCGGCATCGGCTTTGATATCAAAACGATTGGGATGCTTGTTGCCGAGGTGGGCGCGCATCTTCTCGCGCATCTCGCGAACCTCGGTCTGCAGGGTTGCGCCCTCCCGCGGGGTGGTCAGGATATCGCGACGAATGGCGTCAAAGCGCGCCTGCAACGCCGGGTCGCCATAGACCACGCGGGCGCGCACCAGCGCCTGATGCTCCCACGTCCAGGCCTCGTTCTGCTGATAGTCGGCAAACGCGTCAGCGGTGGTAACCAGCATCCCCGCCGCGCCGGAAGGGCGCAGCCGGGCGTCCACTTCGTAGAGAATACCGGACGAGGTGCGGGTGCTGAACAGATGCATGATCCGCTGGGCCAGCCGCAGGTAGAACTGACGGCCGTCAATCTCCCGCTCGCCGTCGGTCATCACCTCCGCCGGGCAGTCATGGAGGAACACCAGGTCGAGATCGGAGCTGTAGCCCAGCTCCCAACCGCCGAGCTTACCGTAGCCGACGACGGCGAAGCCGCGCCCCTGGCGATCGTGCAGATGGGTCGGCAGGCCGTAGCGAGCCACCATCTGCCCCCATGCCTGCTGCACCACCGCATCGAGGATCGCTTCGGCAAGCCAGGTTAAATGATCGCTGACCTTCATCACCGGCAGGGTGCCGGCGATATCCGCCGCCGCGATATGTAGCTGCTGCGCCTGCTTGAACTGGCGCAACGCCTCCAGCTGCTGCTCTTCATCCTCTTCCGGCACCCGCAGCAGATACTGACGCAGCTCGTCGCGATAGGCATCGGTCGCCGTCGGCTGATAGAGGGTGTTGGGATCCAGCAGCTCATCCAGCAGCAGCGGGTGGCGCGCCAGCTGGCTGGCGACCATCGGCGATGCCGCGCAGAGCGTAATCAGGTGTTTCAGCGCGCCGGGGAATTCGCTCAGCAGTTCAAGATAGGTGGTGCGGGTGACGATCCCGGTCAACAGCGGCGTGATCCGCGCCAGAGGCAGCGGCGCATCGGCGCGCGAGCAGATTTCGCTCAACAGATGCGGCATCAGCTGATCCAGCACCTGGCGGCCGCGCGGGCCGATGGTGCGCCGATCCAGCTCTTTGCGGAAATCGGCAATCAGCGCCAGCACGCTGCGGCGGTCGGCGTCGTTTAAATGCGCCAGCGCCGGACTGGCGTCATCTTCTTCCAGCGCATCCTGCCACAGCTCGCGCCAGTACTCGGCCAGCTGCTCATCTGGCGACTGAGCCTCGTCATCGCCGATCAGTTCATTAAACACCCGCCGTACGTTGGCCATATGGTTCGCCAGCTGCGCGCTCAGCGTCTCCCAGTCATCGGTATGCATCCCCCACGCCAGTCTGGCGCGGTTCAGTTCATCCTGTGGCAGGGTCTGGGTCTGTTCATCGTTGATACTTTGCAGCAGGTTTTCCAGCCGGCGCAGGAACAGATAGGCCGCGCGCAGCAGCGTCGCGTCGCCTTCCGGCAGCAGATGCAGCTCATCAATCGCCGCCAGTGTCGGCAATAGCGCGCGCTGCTGCAGCGCAGGTTCGCGACCGCCGCGGATCAGCTGAAAGACCTGAACGATAAATTCAATTTCACGAATGCCGCCGGCGCCGAGCTTGATGTTGTCTTTCAGCCCGCGACGCCGCACTTCACGGGCGATCATGCCTTTCATGTTACGCAGCGACTGGATCACGCTGAAGTCGATATAGCGGCGGAAGACGAAGGGGCGAAGCATCGCGCGCAGTTCGCTGGCGTAGGCGCCGTCGTTGTCGCCCATGATCCGCGCTTTCACCATCGCGTAGCGTTCCCAGTCCCGCCCCTGCTCCTGGTAATAATCTTCCAGCGCCGCAAAGCTGAGCACCAGCGGCCCGCTGTCGCCAAACGGCCGCAGGCGCATGTCCACCCGATAAACAAAGCCGTCCTGCGTCGGCTGATCCAGCGCCTTGATAAGCCGCTGCCCCAGGCGGGTAAAGAACTGGGCATTATCCAGCTCGCGACGGCCGCCGCGGGTGGCGCCATGTTCAGGCCAGGCAAAGATCAGATCGATATCGGAAGAGAAGTTCAGCTCGCCGCCGCCCAGCTTTCCCATCCCGAGGATCAGCAGCGGCTGCGGCTGACCCTCGGCGTTGCATGGCGTTCCCCACTCTTTACAGCAGGCGGCGTACAGCCAGTCGCGGGCGGCGACAATCAGGGTCTCCGCCAGGACGCTCAGCTGCTGCAGCGTCTCTTCTTCGCGCACCAGCGACAACGCCTGCGCCCAGGCGATGCGGACCATCATCTGGCGGCGGAAGAGACGCAGCTCTCGCATCAACCCCGCTTCGTCAGTGACGGCCTGCAGGCGCTCCTGCAGCCAGGCTTCGTAATGCCGCCACTCTTCCGCCGCCGGCGCGGAGTCCGCAAGCTCATTCAGCCAGCCCGGCTGAGCGATCACACTCTGTTCGACAAAATCGCTGAACGCCATCACCGACCTGGCCTGTGGGCTCAGTTCGGCAACGGGAAAATCCACTGGCAGACGGTCAGCGACCGTCTGCCAGTGCTGCTGTAACTGCGGAGAAAGCGGCATCATAAGGGCTCCCTGGCCTGTAATTATCGTTTTCCACTATGCAGCCAGAACGGCTCGGCAGCCAGCGCCTGGCGACGGAAATATTCAAACACGCTGCGGTCGTCATGCTCTATCGCACGCTGAAGTTCCTGCCAGTTCTCCAGCCACGGCGCGACGGCGTCGCCATAGGCGCCCGCCAGCAGCTGGACGCTGTCGATGTCGCGGGACAGCTTCGGCAACTGGTCAGCGGCATCTTCTACCGCCAGATGCTGCACGGCGCTGCGCAGCTCGGCCGCCACCCGCGAGAGGTGAATATCGGCAAACCGTTTGAACGATCCGGCTATTTTTTTCTCTCCCGCCTCGTTGAGGAACGGACGCCACCCGCGCTGGACCAGCCATTCGGTCAGGGCCAGTTTGGCGCCAACGACCTCGGTGCGGAATAACGCTTCGTCGGCGGTGTCCGCAGCCAGCAGAACGGCGTCGGCGTCGTTCAGCAACGCGCGGAGGTGGGTGGTCGCCTTACGCGGCACGATGCCGCCAAACAGCACGAGGGCATGGCGCACGCGGGCTATCGCCAGCAGAATTTCCGCTTTGGCTTTTGCGTTGCCGCGCAGCCAGATCTCGTCGTGATACAGCCAATGCGCCAGGGCGCTCTCCAGCGCCGCCTCCAGCCCCTGCTCCACGCTGGCCTTCGCTGCCACCGGCAGCACCGCCAGCCGGGTCACCGGACGCTCATTGTTACCTTGCGCCAGATGATACCCGCGCGCGGCTTTGCTCAGGCTCCCCTGACGCAGGACGCCGCTCTCCAGCAAACGATGCGCGAGGCGCAGCAGATCGGCGGTCTCCCCGGCGAGCAGCTCCAGCTCCAGTTCGCAGATCGGCTCCTGATGTTCGCCCGCCTTCACTTCGCCACGATCGAGGGCAATCTCAATCTCACTCTTTCCTTCCTGGATCACCCAGCGTTCACGGGCAAAATCGGTGCTGAACAGCGGCTGGACATGCTCCGCCAGCGCGGCCGGAAGTTCCCCTTGCGGCCAGACCTCCGCCGGCAGGCGCTCAAGCGCCAGCTCCGGTTTATCCAGTGGAATATTATATTCCGGGCGCTGGTGCAGGCCGCCGACCACCCGACCGGCGATTTTCAGCGTCATCTCATAACGCCCCTGATCGCCGCGGATGCGCAGCCCCATATCGTGACGACGCAGCCAGTTATCGGCGGTTTCGTAATAAATGTTCAGCAACTGGCCCGCGGGCGTATGTTTCGCCTCGAGCGCATTGAGCTGCTCGCGCAGCGTCTCTACCCCATCCTGAGCGACGATAAACTTGAGTTCGATTTCTTGAGCCATGACTGAATTCTTCCGCTTCTGTGCTGCGCCGACAAATTGCGGCGAACTTACGACAATATTTTTTGTCAGTAGATAGTATTTTGCGGTGAATCGCCATGCAACGCGCTTTTTGCCGGGCCACCTCCTGGATGATTCCGATTGTGGCGGAAAACTTTGCGTCGCTCTGGCGATGCCTCTACTATCGTTCCACTTTTTATGACCAAACGATGACCTGATGCCAAAATTACGCCTGATTACTTTTACTTTGCTCGCGCTTAGCGCCGCCACGGCGGTTCACGCAGAAGAAAAGCGCTACGTTTCCGATGAGCTGAACACCTGGGTTCGCAGCGGCCCGGGCGATAATTATCGTCTGGTCGGCACCATCAACGCCGGGGAAGAAGTGTCGGTACTGCAAACGAACGACAGCACCAGTTACGCGCAAATTCGCGATAGCAACGGCCGTACCGCCTGGATCCCGCTGAAAGAGCTGAGCAACGAGCCCAGCCTGCGCACCCGCGTCCCGGATCTGGAAAACCAGGTCAAAACGCTGACCGATAAGCTGAATAACATCGATGCCACCTGGAACCAGCGCACGGCGGATATGCAGAAGAAAGTCGCCGGCAGCGACAGCGTGATTAACGCGCTGAAGGACGAGAACCAAAAGTTGAAAAACGAGCTGGTTGTCGCGCAGAAGAAGGTGAATGCGGCAAATCTGCAGCTTGATGATAAACAGCGCACCATTATCATGCAGTGGTTTATGTACGGCGGCGGTGTGCTGGGCGTCGGTCTGCTGCTCGGTCTGGTGCTGCCGCATCTGGTGCCAAGCCGCAAACGTAAAGACCGGTGGATGAACTAATTCGTCTTCTCTGCCAGACTTACGTATCATCTTGCGAAAAACGGATACGGGAGAATCAGGCGTGAAGAGTTATCTGGTCGGTGGCGCGGTGCGTGACGCGCTGTTAGGGCTGCCGGTCAAAGACCGAGACTGGGTGGTGGTGGGCGCCACCCCGCAACAGATGCTAGACGCGGGCTATCAACAGGTAGGCCGCGATTTTCCCGTGTTCCTCCATCCGCAAAGCCGGGAAGAGTATGCCCTGGCCCGCACCGAGCGCAAATCCGGCGCGGGCTATACCGGTTTTACCTGCTATGCCGCCCCGGACGTCACCCTCGAAGCCGATCTGCTGCGCCGCGACCTGACGGTCAACGCCCTCGCCCAGGATGCCGACGGCGCAATTATCGACCCCTACGGCGGACAGAACGATCTCCGTCAGCGCCTGCTGCGCCATGTCTCTCCCGCGTTTAGTGAAGATCCGCTGCGCGTGCTGCGCGTCGCGCGTTTTGCCGCCCGCTACGCCCACCTCGGTTTTCGCATTGCCGAAGAGACCCAGGCCCTGATGGCCGCGATGGTTGAGGCCGGCGAGCTGGCGCATTTAACGCCGGAGCGGGTGTGGAAAGAGACGGAAAGCGCATTAACTACTCGCAACCCGCAGGTCTTTTTCCAGACGCTGCGCGACTGTCAGGCTCTCAAGGTGCTGTTCCCGGAGATTGACGCCCTGTACGGCGTGCCGGCCCCGGCGAAATGGCATCCGGAAATCGACACCGGCCTGCACACCCTGATGACCGTCACGATGGCCGCGATGCTGTCGCCGGATGTCGACGTACGTTTCGCCACCCTGTGCCATGACCTCGGCAAAGGGCTGACGCCGAAGGCGCTCTGGCCGCGTCACCACGGCCATGGTCCGGCGGGAGTCAAGCTGGTGGAGCAGCTCTGCGCGCGTCTGCGGGTGCCGAACGATATCCGCGATCTCGCGAAACTGGTGGCGGAGTACCATGATCTGATCCACACCCTGCCAATTCTGCAGCCGAAAACCCTCGTCAAACTCTTCGACAGCATTGACGCGTGGCGCAAACCGCAGCGCGTGCAGCAGATCGCGCTCACCAGCGAAGCCGACGTCCGCGGACGCACCGGTTTCGAGGCCAGCGATTACCCGCAGGGGCGCCTGCTGCTGGAGGCCTGGGAAGTGGCGCAGTCGGTCTCCACTAAAGAGGTCGTGGCGGCGGGCTTTAAAGGGGCGGAAATTCGCGAGGAGCTGACGCGGCGGAGAATTGCGGCGGTAGCGCAGTGGAAGGAACAGCGTTGCCCCCAGCCGCAAGGCTGAGGGCGCAGGCCTTAGAAGAAGACCACGTACACCGCTGCCGCGACGATAAAGCGGTAGATAGCGAACGGAATGAACGAGATCCGTTTGATCAGCTGCAGGAAGGTTTTAATCGCAATCAGCGCCACGATAAACGCCATCACGAAGCCGACGGCGAACATCGGGACGTCGCCCATGTTCAGGAAGCCGATGCTCTTGTAGACGTCCAGCACGGTGGCGCCCATCATCATCGGTACCGCCAGCAGGAAAGAGAACTCCGAGGCCGCATAGCGGCTGACGCCCATCAGCATGCCGCCGGAGATAGTCGCCCCCGAGCGGGAGAAACCTGGCCACAGCGCCAGGCACTGAAAGCAGCCGATGACGAACGCCTGACGGTAGGTCATATCGTCAATCCCGACCGCGCGCGGCTGTTTCGGCTTCAGCACTTCCGCTGCAATCAGCAATACGCCGCCGACAATCAGGGCGTACATCACGTTCACCGGGTTAAACAAGGATTTAATGGTGTCATGGAAAATCAGCCCCATCACCACCGCGGGGATCATGCCGAGAAGGATATGGATAAGCGACAAACGGCCGCTGCCCTGGCCTTCATGCGCCGGCGGTTTCCCGAAATGGATGCCGATCAGGCCGAACAGGCGACGCCAGAACATCACCACCACGGCGAGTATCGAACCTAACTGAATCACCACTTCAAAGGTATTTGCGGTATCACCTTCAAACCCCAGCAGGTGACCAACAATAATCATATGACCGGTACTGGAAACAGGTAAAAACTCTGTCAAACCCTCAACCACACCCAATATTGCCGCCACCAGCAGCGAGTGTATATCGCTCATCCAATTAAACCCTTTAAAAAAGTAAAATGAAAAAAACCAGGAACACGGTATCGTTCAACAGGCACAACCCGGCTGCCAGAGCGCGCGTAATCCGCAGCGTACAGGAAGTACACACGGATTCGTCCACCGTTCTGGAAGGACATCGCCAGTAAAATTGCCTGATGACCGGATGCTATGACCGGTATAAACGCAATTTGTTTAACAAGTATGACCTGAAAAGTTTTGTTTCAGATTAAGGCCACGTTCAATAATCACCCCGACGTTTGCCGCGCGAGCCACGGCGCCAGGTTTGCTGACTTTTATGCGCACCCATGGCGACTGGAATGTTTCCAGCAGCAGGTCGGCCACCTCTTCCGCCACCCGCTCCACTAACGCAAATTTTCCCCCCTCCACATGCGCGATCACGCGCTCGCTGATATCAGCATAGCTGAGGCAATCGCTGACATCATCGCTGGCGGCCGCCTTGCGGTTATCCCATGCAATTTCGATATCGAACACCAGCTTCTGCTCAATGGTTTGTTCCCAGTCATAAACACCAATGGTGGTGATTACCGAAAGTTGCTCTATAAATACAATATCCATCACGCCCTGCCTGCTTTTTAGCTAAACCGGATACCACTTCCGGCGAATTATGCGTATTATCCACAGATGCAGAGAATACAACGACATTTTCAAAACGGAACAGCGTTATGAGTGCAATCGCGCCTGGACTGGTACTCCTCGCCTACCTCTGCGGCTCCATTTCCAGCGCCATTCTGGTATGTCGCCTTGCTGGCCTGCCCGACCCACGCGACAGCGGCTCAGGCAACCCCGGGGCCACTAACGTACTACGAATTGGCGGAAAAGGGGCGGCCGTAGCGGTACTTATTTTTGATGTGCTGAAGGGCATGCTCCCGGTGTGGGGCGCCTGGGCGCTGGGCCTTACGCCGTTCTGGCTGGGGTTAGTGGCGATTGCCGCCTGCGTGGGCCATATCTGGCCAGTCTTCTTTCATTTCCGCGGCGGTAAAGGCGTCGCCACGGCCTTCGGCGCTATCGCCCCCATCGGGCTCGATCTCACCGGGGTGATGGCCGGGACCTGGCTGCTGACCATCCTGCTCAGCGGCTACTCTTCCCTGGGCGCTATCGTCAGCGCGCTGATCGCCCCGTTCTACGTCTGGTGGTTCAAACCGCAGTACACCTTTCCGGTGTCGATGCTCTCCTGCCTGATCCTCCTGCGCCATCACGACAACATTCAGCGTCTGTGGCGCCGCCAGGAGAGCAAAATCTGGACCCGCGTGAAGAAGAAAAAAACGCCAGAGCAGAAGTAATCTCCCCTCCCGGCTCCGCCAGCCGGGGAACTCCCCTGCGCTAATCGCGCCTTTCACCCGCCCTTTTACGCCTCCTCGCCATCAAAGGCGATCATCGCCACATCCTCCTTTTGTAACAATACGTTAGCAGCATGGAAAGGCAAAAGTTGCGCTGGCGGCTGGCGGCGCGGCGCAACCCGATCCGCCGCCTTTTCCGCCGCGCCCAGGCTGCGGATCAGGATATTGACGGCAAAGATTATCCGGGTGAATAATCCGGAGCGGTTATGCCGCTTTCCCCTCGCGCCCGTCGCGACGCTCCGGGTTACGGATGACATAAGCGTTTCGTATGACCGGGATAAACTCCCGCCGATCAATACTCATTGCTGCTGTTTTATCTTGATTTTGCAGGGGCGCAACATTGCACGGCACCGTGTTACCACCACTCAAAAAAGGCTGGCAGGCCACGCTGGATCTCCGCTTTCAGCAGGCCGGCGGCAAGACCGTTCTCGCCAGCGCCCAACACGTCGGCCCGCTGACCGTCCAGCGCCCGTTTTACCCGGAAGAAGAGACCTGTCACCTCTATCTGCTTCACCCGCCCGGCGGCATCGTCGGCGGTGATGAGCTGACAATTAGCGCGCACCTTGCCCCCGGCTGCCATACGCTGATAACCATGCCTGGCGCCAGCAAGTTTTACCGCAGCAGCGGCGCGCAAGCGCTAGTTCGCCAGCAGTTGACCCTTGCCCCGCAGGCAACCCTGGAGTGGCTCCCGCAGGATGCCATCTTCTTTCCCGGGGCCAATGCCCGGCTGTTCACTACCTTTCATCTTTGCGCCTCCAGCAGGCTGCTGGCCTGGGATCTGCTCTGCCTTGGCCGCCCGGTGATTGGCGAAACCTTCAGCCACGGCACCCTCAGCAACCGGCTGGAGGTATGGGTGGACGATGAGCCGCTGCTGGTCGAGCGCCTGCAGCTGCAGGAGGGAGAGCTCTCCAGCGTCGCCGAACGTCCCTGGGTCGGCACTTTGCTGTGCTATCCGGCTACCGATGCCCTGCTCGACGGGGTGCGCGACGCGCTGGCGCCGCTCGGTCTCTACGCCGGCGCCAGCCTGACCGACCGCCTGCTGACGGTGCGTTTCCTCAGTGACGATAATCTGATTTGCCAGCGGGTGATGCGCGACGTATGGCAGTTTCTGCGCCCTCATCTCACCGGTAAATCTCCCGTACTTCCCCGAATCTGGCTGACTTAAGAGAACGTTATGGAACTGACCCCCCGAGAAAAAGACAAGCTGTTGCTGTTTACCGCCGCGCTGGTGGCGGAGCGTCGCCTGGCCCGCGGCCTGAAGCTCAACTATCCGGAGTCCGTGGCCCTCATCAGCGCCTTTATTATGGAAGGCGCTCGGGACGGCAAAAGCGTGGCCTTGCTGATGGAGGAAGGCCGTCATGTCCTGACCCGCGAGCAGGTGATGGAGGGCGTCCCGGAAATGATCCCGGATATCCAGGTCGAAGCCACCTTCCCGGACGGCTCGAAGCTGGTCACCGTTCACAACCCGATTATCTGAGGTAGCGCCATGATCCCCGGTGAATATCACGTTAAGCCCGGTCAGATAGCCCTGAATACCGGCCGGGCAACCTGTCGCGTGGTCGTTGAGAACCACGGCGATCGGCCGATTCAGGTCGGTTCGCACTACCATTTCGCCGAGGTTAACCCGGCGCTGAAGTTCGACCGTCAGCAGGCCGCCGGCTATCGCCTGAATATCCCGGCGGGCACGGCGGTACGCTTTGAACCCGGCCAGAAACGCGAGGTCGAGCTGGTGGCCTTCGCCGGTCACCGCGCCGTCTTCGGCTTCCGCGGCGAGGTCATGGGCCCTCTGGAGGTAAACGATGAGTAATATTTCACGCCAGGCCTATGCCGATATGTTCGGCCCCACCGTCGGCGACAAGGTGCGCCTGGCGGATACCGAGCTGTGGATCGAGGTGGAGGACGATTTGACCACCTACGGGGAAGAGGTCAAATTCGGCGGCGGCAAAGTGATCCGCGACGGCATGGGCCAGGGGCAGATGCTGGCCGCCGACTGTGTCGACCTGGTGCTCACCAACGCGTTGATCGTCGATCACTGGGGGATCGTTAAGGCCGATATCGGCGTGAAGGACGGCCGGATCTTCGCCATCGGCAAAGCCGGTAACCCCGACATCCAGCCCAACGTCACCATCCCCATCGGCGCCGCGACGGAAGTGATTGCCGCCGAAGGAAAAATTGTCACCGCCGGCGGGATCGATACCCATATTCACTGGATCTGTCCGCAGCAGGCGGAAGAGGCGCTGGTCTCCGGCGTGACCACCATGGTCGGCGGCGGCACCGGCCCGGCCGCGGGCACCCATGCCACCACCTGCACCCCGGGCCCGTGGTATATCTCACGCATGCTGCAGGCGGCCGACAGCCTGCCGGTCAATATCGGCCTGCTGGGCAAGGGAAACGTTTCTCAGCCGGATGCCCTGCGCGAGCAGGTGGCGGCGGGCGTTATTGGCCTGAAGATCCATGAGGACTGGGGCGCCACCCCGGCGGCGATCGACTGTGCGTTAACCGTCGCCGATGAAATGGACATCCAGGTCGCCCTGCACAGCGACACCCTGAATGAATCCGGATTTGTGGAAGACACCCTCGCCGCCATCGGCGGGCGCACCATCCACACCTTCCATACCGAAGGGGCCGGCGGCGGCCATGCGCCGGACATCATCACCGCCTGCGCCCACCCGAACATTTTGCCGTCGTCCACCAACCCAACGCTGCCCTACACCCTCAACACCATCGATGAACATCTCGATATGCTGATGGTCTGCCACCATCTGGACCCGGACATCGCTGAGGACGTGGCCTTTGCCGAGTCGCGCATTCGCCGGGAAACCATCGCTGCGGAAGACGTGCTGCACGATCTCGGCGCCTTCTCGCTCACCTCCTCCGATTCGCAGGCCATGGGCCGCGTCGGGGAAGTGATTCTCCGCACCTGGCAGGTGGCGCATCGCATGAAGGTGCAGCGCGGAGCGCTGGCGGAGGAGACCGGGGATAACGACAACTTCCGCGTGAAGCGCTACATCGCCAAATACACCATCAACCCGGCGCTGACCCACGGCATCGCACACGAAGTCGGATCCATTGAGGTGGGTAAGCTGGCTGACCTCGTGGTCTGGTCACCAGCCTTCTTCGGCGTGAAACCGGCCACCGTGATCAAAGGCGGCATGATCGCCATCGCGCCGATGGGCGATATCAATGCCTCTATTCCGACCCCGCAGCCGGTGCACTACCGCCCGATGTTTGGCGCGCTGGGCAGCGCCCGCCATCACTGCCGCCTCACCTTCCTGTCGCAGGCGGCGGCAGCCAATGGCGTTGCCGAGCGGCTGAACCTGCGCAGCGCGATCGCCGTGGTGAAAGGCTGCCGTACGGTGCAGAAAGCCGACATGGTGCACAACAGCCTGCAGCCTAACATCACCGTCGACGCCCAGACCTATGAGGTGCGGGTGGATGGCGAACTTATCACCAGCGAGCCGGCAGACGTTCTGCCGATGGCGCAACGATATTTTCTGTTTTAAGGAGAGCGGATGCTTTATTTAACTCAACGTCTGGAGATCCCCGCCGCCGCGACCGCCAGCGTTACGCTGCCGATTGATGTTCGCGTCAAAAGCCGGGTTAAGGTCACCCTCAACGATGGCCGGGAAGCCGGCCTGCTGCTGCCCCGCGGCCTGCTGCTGCGCGGCGGCGATGTGCTCAGCAACGAAGAAGGCACCGAGTTTGTGCAGGTGATTGCCGCTGATGAAGGGGTGTCGGTAGTGCGCTGCGACGATCCGTTTATGCTGGCGAAGGCCTGCTACCACCTCGGCAACCGTCACGTGCCGCTGCAGATCATGCCTGGCGAGCTGCGCTACCATCACGATCACGTGCTGGACGATATGCTGCGCCAGTTCGGCCTGACGGTGACCTTTGGCCAGCTGCCGTTCGAGCCGGAAGCCGGCGCTTACGCCAGCGAGAGCCACGGTCATCATCATGCTCATCATGACCACCACGCTCACAGCCACTAGCATGTCGACAGCGGAACAACGCCTGCGGCTGATGCAGCTGGCCAGCAGCAACCTGCCGGTAGGGGGTTACAGCTGGTCCCAGGGGCTGGAGTGGGCTGTGGAAGCCGGCTGGGTGCCGGACGTCGCGGCCTTCGAGCGCTGGCAGCGACGCCAGATGACGGAAGGCTTTTTTACCGTTGACCTGCCGCTGTTCGCCCGCCTGTACCGCGCCTGCGAACAAGGCGATATCGCTGCGGCCCAGCGCTGGACCGCCTATCTGCTGGCCTGCCGGGAAACTCGTGAACTGCGGGAGGAAGAGCGCAACCGCGGCGCGGCGTTTGCCCGTCTGCTGAGCGACTGGCAGCCGGACTGTCCGCCGCCGTGGCGCTCCCTGTGCCAGCAAAGCCAGCTCGCCGGGATGGCCTGGCTCGGCGTGCGCTGGCGTATCGCCCTGCCCGAGATGGCCCTCAGCCTGGGCTATAGCTGGATTGAGAGCGCCGTGATGGCCGGCGTCAAGCTGGTCCCCTTCGGCCAGCAGGCCGCCCAGCAGCTGATTTTACGTCTTTGTGACCACTACGCGGCCGAGATGCCCCGCGCGCTGGCCGCGCCGGACGGCGATATCGGATCGGCCACCCCGCTCGCCGCTATCGCCTCTGCCCGGCATGAAACCCAATACTCTCGATTATTCCGTTCCTAGGAGAAGCCATGAACTCTTATAAACACCCGCTGCGCGTCGGCGTCGGCGGCCCGGTCGGCTCCGGTAAAACCGCTCTGCTGGAAGCACTGTGTAAAGCGATGCGCGATACCTGGCAGCTGGCGGTGGTCACTAACGACATCTATACCAAAGAAGATCAGCGCATCCTCACCGAAGCGGGCGCGCTGGCGCCTGAACGCATCGTCGGTGTGGAAACCGGCGGCTGCCCGCATACGGCGATCCGCGAAGATGCCTCAATGAACCTCGCCGCCGTGGAAGCGCTGAGTGAAAAGTTCGGTAACCTCGACCTTATCTTCGTGGAAAGCGGCGGCGATAACCTGAGCGCCACCTTCAGCCCGGAGCTGGCGGATCTGACCATCTACGTCATCGATGTGGCCGAAGGGGAGAAGATCCCGCGCAAAGGCGGACCGGGGATCACCAAATCCGATTTCCTGGTGATCAATAAAACCGACCTTGCCCCCTATGTGGGCGCGTCGCTGGAGGTGATGGCGAGCGATACCCAGCGTATGCGCGGCGATCGCCCATGGACCTTCACCAATCTGAAGCAGGGCGACGGCCTGAGCACCATTATCGCCTTCCTCGAAGACAAAGGCATGCTTGGCAAATAGGCCTGTTGCACCAGCCGGGCGCAAGCGCGTCCGGATGGTGCAGCCTCTGCTCTCTCTTTATATCATCCTGCCTCCACCTCCGCGCCACGCCTGCCCTGCAATATGGCATAAGGTTTGCTAATTCAAGTCATGCCTAACCATTAAGGAATGACTATGTCATCACTGGATCTTAACCCTGAATTACCCGCGACAACGCGGACTTCCGGCTCCCGGGAAACCTTAGAAGATTACACCTTACGTTACGCCCCGCTGAGCTTCCGCCGCTGGGGTCCGGGCGTCGTCGCGGTCACCGCGCTGGGCGGCATCGCCTATCTGGCCGACTTTTCCATCGGCGCCAGCATCGGTATGGCCTGGGGCACCAGCAACGCCATCTATTCGATCCTGGTGGCGGCGCTGGTGATCTTCCTCACCGGCATTCCGCTGGCGATCACCGCCGCGCGCTACAACATTGACCTTGACCTGATCACCCGCAGCGCCGGCTTCGGCTATTTCGGCTCGGTGATCACCAGCATTATTTTTGCCGGCTTCACCTTTATCTTCTTCGCCCTCGAAGGCTCGATCATGGCCCAGGGCCTGCTGGTGGGCCTCGGGATCCCGCTGTGGATGGGATATCTGATCGCCACCCTGATGGTGCTCCCGCTGGTGGTCTATGGCATGAAAGCCCTGACCCGCCTGCAGGTGTGGACCACGCCGCTGTGGCTGGTGCTGATGGTGGTGCCGGTGGTGTGGCTGATTGTCAAAGATCCGCAGCTGGTGGACGGCTTCCTGCATTTCGCCGGTAAAAACAGCGCGTCGACGGTGGATATTACCGCCATCATGCTCGGCGCCGGGGTATGCCTGTCGCTGATCATGCAGATTGGCGAGCAAATTGATTACCTGCGCTTTATGCCGCCTAAGACCGCGGAGAATCGTAAAAGCTGGTGGCTGGCGGTCTTTTCCGCCGGTCCGGGCTGGGTGGTGTTAGGGGCGATCAAACAGATCATCGGCGCCTTCCTCGGCTTCTATCTGTTGACCCGTTTCCCGGCGGTGCACAATACCGAACCGGTGCAGCAGTTCGTCAGCGTCTTCGATAACCTGGTGCCCGGCTGGCTGGCCCTGACGCTGGCGGTGGTGCTGGTGGTGATCTCGCAGATCAAAATTAACGTCACCAATGCCTACTCCGGCTCGCTGGCGTGGACCAGCGCCTGGACCCGCACCACCAAACGCTATCCGGGACGGATTATTTTTGTGGTGGTCAACCTGGCGATTGCCCTGGCGCTGATGGAAGGCGATATGTTCAGCGCCTTGTCGTGGATCCTCGGCTTTTACTCCAACTTCGCTATCGCCTGGGTCGTGGTGGTGGCGACCGACATCTCCTTTAATAAAGGCTTGCTCAAGCTGGCGCCGGCGCAGCCGGAGTATCGCCGCGGCATGATCTACAACGTTAACCCGGTGGGCGTGGTCTCCTTTGGTCTGGCCGCCGGGCTGTCGATCTGCGCCTTCTTCGGTCTGCTGGGGGCGACGCTGGCGCCGTTCTCGCCGCTGATTGCGCTGGTCGTTGCCTTTGTCATGACCCCGCTGATGGGGCTCCTTACCCGCGGGCGCTACTATATTAAGCAGGTGGATGACGGCATCGCCGAGCCGCGCTATGACGCGGCGGGGAACGCCTCCACCACCGTGTATCAATGCGTTAGCTGTGAGGAAGAGTACGAGCGCCCGGACGTGATGCACTCGCACAAGCATCAGGGAGCCATCTGCTCGCTGTGTAAAAGTATGGAGTAGTCAGGAAGGCAGGCCGACGTGACGTCGGCCTGTTTCAGGATGCGTTAGGCGGCAGGCAGCTCGGCCAGCGGCCAGCGCGGGCGAACCGTCACGCCGAGCTCGGCTTTGGCGCCGGTTTGCAGACGCACCATGCCGGCGTAGGCGATCATCGCGCCGTTGTCAGTACAGAACTCAGGGCGGGCGTAGAACACCTCGCCGCCGCGTTTTTGCATCATCTCCGCCAGCTTCGCCCGCAGGGTACGGTTGGCGCTCACGCCTCCCGCCATCACCAGACGCTTAAAGCCGGTTTGCTCCAGCGCGCGGCGACATTTAATCATCAGCGTATCGACGACCGCATCCTCAAACGCCCGGGCGATGTCGGCGCGGGTTTGCTCATCGTCGCCGTTACTGCGAATGGTGTTGGCGGCGAAGGTCTTCAGGCCGGAGAAGCTGAAGTCCAGCCCCGGACGGTCGGTCATCGGCCGCGGGAAGACAAAGCGGCCTTCGGTGCCCTGGGACGCCATTTTCGACAGCATCGGCCCGCCGGGATAATCCAATCCCAGCAGCTTCGCCGTCTTATCAAAGGCTTCGCCCGCCGCATCGTCAATCGACTCGCCCAGCAGTTCATACTGACCAATACCGGTGACGCTAATCAACTGGGTGTGGCCGCCGGAAACCAGCAGCGCGACGAACGGGAACGCCGGCGGATTATCTTCCAGCATCGGCGCCAGCAGATGCCCTTCCATATGGTGTACCGGGATCGCCGGCACGTTCCAGGCGAAGGCCAGCGCCCGGCCAACGGTCGCCCCGACCAGCAGCGCGCCGACCAGGCCTGGACCCGCCGTATAGGCGACGGCGTCGATATCTTTCGCCGTCAGACCGGCTTCTTTCAGCGCCGCCTGGATCAGCGGCACCGTTTTGCGCACGTGGTCGCGCGATGCCAGCTCCGGCACCACGCCGCCGTAATCCGCATGCAGTTTCACCTGACTATACAATTGGTTGGCTAACAGACCTTGCTGGTCGTCATAAATCGCGATGCCGGTTTCATCGCAGGATGTTTCAATGCCCAGTACACGCATGAGTTGTTTTACCTCGCTTCAATACCGCGCAGTGTAGGTCCAATGACCGGCGATGTAAAACTTTGCTCACCCCTGGTGCTCTCTTCGTGTATACTCCTCACCCTTATAAAAGTCCCTTTCAAAAAAGGCGCCGGTGCTTTACAAAGCAGCAGTAGTTGCAGTAAAATTCCGCACCATTTTGAAATAAGCTGGCATTGCGGCCAGCGGCAAACCGAATTAATCAAAGGTGAGAGGCACATGCCGGTAATTAAAGTACGTGAAAACGAGCCGTTCGACGTAGCTCTGCGTCGCTTCAAGCGTTCCTGCGAAAAAGCAGGTGTTCTGGCGGAAGTTCGTCGTCGTGAGTTCTATGAAAAACCGACTACCGAACGTAAGCGCGCTAAAGCTTCTGCAGTGAAACGTCACGCGAAGAAACTGGCTCGCGAAAACGCACGCCGTACTCGTCTGTACTAATCTGTTGAGAGCGACGCTCTCAATTCAGACCGAGTTGTAGTTGTAAGGCCGTGCTTCCGAAAGGAATGCGCGGCTTATTTTCGTTTATAGTCATCAGAAATAACGGGGCTTATGGCTGGACGAATTCCACGTGTATTTATTAGCGATCTGCTTGCCAGAACCGACATCGTCGATCTGATCGATGCGCGGGTAAAGCTGAAAAAGCAGGGCAAAAATTTTCACGCGTGCTGTCCGTTCCATAACGAAAAAACCCCCTCTTTCACCGTCAACGGTGAAAAACAGTTTTACCACTGCTTCGGCTGCGGGGCGCACGGCAATGCTATCGACTTCCTGATGAACTACGACAAGCTCGAGTTCGTGGAAACGGTCGAAGAGCTGGCCGCCATGCACAACCTCGAAGTGCCTTATGAAGCAGGCAACGGACCCAGCCAGATAGAGCGCCATCAACGGCAGAACCTCTACCAGTTACTGGATGGTCTGAATGCGTTTTATCAACAGTCTCTGATGCAGCCCGCCGCCGATCCTGCGCGCCAGTACCTGGCGAAACGGGGGTTAAGCAGCGAGGTGATTACGCGCTTTGCCATCGGCTATGCTCCCCCAGGTTGGGATAACGTTTTAAAACGGTTTGGCGGCAATCAGGAAAACCGCCAGTCGCTTATTGATGCCGGCATGCTGGTCACCAACGATCAGGGACGCAGTTACGACCGCTTCCGCGAACGGGTGATGTTCCCCATCCGCGATAAGCGAGGCCGGGTGATTGGGTTTGGCGGACGGGTGCTGGGCGATGCCCTGCCGAAGTATCTGAACTCCCCGGAAACCGACATATTCCATAAAGGCCGCCAGCTGTATGGCCTGTATGAAGCGCAGCAGGATAACCCCGAACCACCGCGTTTGCTGGTTGTCGAAGGGTATATGGACGTCGTGGCGCTGGCGCAGTACGACATTAATTATGCCGTGGCCTCGCTGGGTACCTCGACCACGGCCGACCATATCCAGCTGCTGTTCCGGGTGACGAATAACGTCATCTGCTGCTACGACGGCGACCGGGCCGGCCGCGATGCCGCCTGGCGCGCGCTGGAGACGGCGCTGCCGTACATGACCGATGGTCGCCAGCTACGCTTTATGTTTCTGCCTGACGGCGAAGACCCGGATACGCTGGTGCGTAAAGAGGGCAAAGCGGCGTTCGAGGCGCGGATGGAGCAGGCTCAGCCGCTCTCCACGTTCTTGTTTAACAGCCTGCTGCCGCAGGTCGATCTGAGTACTCCGGACGGGCGCGCGCAGCTGAGCACGCTGGCGCTGCCGCTGATAACCCAGGTCCCGGGCGAAACGCTGCGCATCTATTTGCGTCAGGAGTTGGGCAATAAGCTGGGCATTTTAGATGACGCGCAGCTTGAACGATTAATGCCAAAACAGGCGGAAAATGGCGCGCCGCGTCCCGCACCGCAGCTAAAACGCACGACCATGCGTATACTGATAGGACTGCTGGTGCAAAACCCGGATCTGGCGCCGTTAGTCCCGCCGCTGGAGGGACTGGACTCGCGCAAAATGCCGGGGCTGAGCCTGTTCAGCGAACTGGTGAAGAGCTGTCTGGCGCAGCCTGGTCTGACAACCGGGCAACTTTTAGAGCAATATCGCGGCACAAAAGAGGCGGCAACCCTTGAAAAACTGTCGATGTGGGACGATATAGCAGATAAAGACATCGCTGAACAAACCTTCACCGACTCGCTCAACCATATGTTTGATTCACTGCTGGAACTGCGACAGGAAGAGTTGATAGCTCGCGATCGCACACACGGTTTAAGCAGTGAAGAACGCCGGGAGCTCTGGACCATCAGCCAGGAGCTGGCGAAAAAATAAATGACAGACAATATCCTTCACGTTGTATCAAAGCAGTAAGAAAACGCAGAACAACGTGAAGGAAAAGTATTTAACGGCTTAAGTGCCGAGTATCGATCGGGAAGCCCCCGACAGCCGCGCAGAGGCGCAGCGGCAATAATATAAGTACGCCCTCGCTTTAAATGTCGACAGCCCGTCTGCCGACACCAATCAAACGAATTAAGTGTGGATACCGTCTTATGGAGCAAAACCCGCAGTCACAGCTGAAGCTTCTTGTCCAACGTGGTAAGGAGCAAGGCTATCTGACCTATGCCGAGGTCAATGACCATCTGCCGGAAGATATCGTCGATTCCGATCAGATCGAAGACATCATCCAAATGATCAACGACATGGGTATTCAGGTGATGGAAGAAGCACCGGATGCCGATGATCTGATGCTTGCCGAAAACACCGCGGATGAAGATGCTGCCGAAGCCGCCGCGCAGGTGCTCTCCAGCGTGGAATCCGAAATCGGGCGCACGACCGACCCGGTGCGTATGTACATGCGTGAAATGGGTACCGTAGAGCTGCTGACCCGTGAAGGCGAAATTGACATCGCCAAACGCATCGAAGACGGCATCAATCAGGTGCAGTGCTCCGTTGCCGAATATCCGGAAGCGATCACCTACCTGCTTGAGCAGTACGACCGCGTTGAAGCGGAAGAAGCCCGTCTGTCCGATCTGATCACCGGTTTCGTCGATCCGAACGCCGAAGAAGATATGGCGCCAACCGCCACCCACGTTGGCTCCGAGCTGTCTCAGGAAGAGATGGATGACGACGAAGACGAAGACGAAGATGAAGACGCCGACGACAACAGCGATGACGACAACAGCATCGACCCAGAGCTGGCCCGTGAGAAATTCGCCGAGCTGCGTACCCAGTACGAGCTGACGCGCGACACCATCAAAGCCAAAGGTCGTAGCCATGCCGCCGCCCAGGAAGAGATCCTGAAGCTGTCTGAAGTCTTCAAGCAGTTCCGCCTGGTGCCGAAGCAGTTCGATTACCTGGTCAACAGCATGCGCAGCATGATGGATCGCGTTCGTACTCAGGAACGTATCATCATGAAGCTGTGCGTTGAGCAGTGCAAAATGCCGAAGAAAAACTTCATCACCCTGTTCACCGGCAACGAAACCAGCGAAACCTGGTTCAACGCCGCGGTGGCAATGAACAAGCCGTGGTCTGAGAAGCTGCTGGAAGTGAAAGAAGATGTGCAGCGCGGCCTGCAGAAGCTGCAGCAGATTGAAGAAGAGACCGGCCTGACCATCGAGCAGGTTAAAGATATCAACCGTCGCATGTCCATCGGCGAAGCGAAAGCCCGTCGTGCGAAGAAAGAGATGGTTGAAGCGAACCTGCGTCTGGTTATCTCTATCGCCAAGAAATACACCAACCGCGGTCTGCAGTTCCTCGACCTGATTCAGGAAGGCAACATCGGTCTGATGAAAGCGGTCGATAAGTTCGAATACCGTCGCGGCTACAAGTTCTCGACCTACGCCACCTGGTGGATCCGTCAGGCCATCACCCGCTCTATCGCGGATCAGGCGCGCACCATCCGTATTCCGGTGCATATGATTGAGACTATCAACAAGCTCAACCGTATCTCCCGTCAGATGCTGCAGGAGATGGGCCGTGAACCGACCCCGGAAGAGCTGGCTGAGCGTATGCTGATGCCGGAAGACAAAATCCGTAAAGTGCTGAAGATCGCCAAAGAGCCTATCTCCATGGAAACGCCGATCGGCGACGATGAAGATTCGCATCTGGGGGATTTCATCGAGGATACCACCCTCGAGCTGCCGCTGGATTCTGCGACCACCGAGAGCCTGCGCGCGGCAACGCATGACGTGCTGGCCGGCCTCACCGCTCGTGAAGCGAAAGTGCTGCGTATGCGTTTCGGTATCGACATGAACACCGACCACACGCTGGAAGAAGTGGGTAAACAGTTCGACGTTACCCGCGAACGTATCCGTCAGATCGAAGCGAAGGCGCTGCGTAAACTGCGCCACCCGAGCCGTTCTGAAGTGCTGCGTAGCTTCCTCGACGATTAATCGTCGCGGGGCATCGTCTACAGCCTGTTAAAAAGCTCCCTGCGGGGAGCTTTTTTTATGGCGTTCAGGTGGCCATCCCGGGAAAGTCGCCTCTCTCCGCTACTGGCCGCGGGTTGCCAGGGCATCGTCCAGTTCACGATAGGCCGCCACCAGCTTATCGAGCGTCGCCCGGTTTAAGCCGCTGGGATTAGGCAGCACCCACACCTGGGTCGTCCCGATGGTCATGGCCTGTTTCCCCCACTTCGCGCCGCGCTGGTTAAAGGCCAGCTCGAAGGCCTGCTTGCCGAGCACCGCCAGCGCCTGCGGCTGATACTCTTCAATTTTCCGCACCAGCTCACGGCCGCCGCTGCGCAGCTCCTGCAAGGCGACCTCGCTGGCCTGCACCGTCGGACGCTCTACCAGCATGGTGATGCCGCAGCGCGTATCCAGCAGCTGCAGCTCCTCTTCCGGCCTGAGCTGCCGATCGGTGAACCCGGCCTGATGGATGACCTTCCAGAAGCGATTGCCAGGATGGGCAAAATGAAAGCCGGTATGGGCGGAGGACTTCCCCGGGTTGATACCGCAAAAGACAACGCGCAGGCCCGGCGCAAGGATATCGCTAATCATGTTTTCTCCGGCTGTATGGCTAAAACATGATTATAAAGGATTGAAAATGCATTGTTTATAAAAACAGCAGCTGCGCGCTTTACGCTGGATTGCAATCGCCAGTTACTTTATAATCCCTCGCCACGGCCCCTTAGCTCAGTGGTTAGAGCAGGCGACTCATAATCGCTTGGTCGTTGGTTCAAACCCAACAGGGGCCACCAAATTTTAGATTTAAAATCATATAATTAAGCCACTCATAAGAGTGGCTTTTTTCTTATATCGTTATTGAGTGGCGATAAAATGGCGGTGCATTTTTTACCGCCACTTTTCAGATCACATAAAAAAACCCGCTCGCGGCGGGCATTTTATGAATTTTTTTCAGAGCCATAGCGGGCGTTGACCACCAACTGTCGGATGAGGCGGGGCCGGGATTATCGTTCCTGGCGTAACAATAAAACGTTCCACCGATTCCATCGTTACGAACGTACAACTGCAATTTATGTTAGTACATTGGTGGTAACGCTCTTTGGTGTTCTCACTTAGATAGCGACTGGTGCGCGCATGTGCCGCGTGCTGGCATTTTGGACAATGGAACATTTCACACCCCAAAAATTCACATAAAGTGAATTTATGATACTCATTTTTTCACTATTTGAGAATAGCTTTATTCTTCCTCCCCTTCAGTCCCGTACTCTACATCCAACAATCTAACCTCAAGCTCTAAGCTCGTCGTGAAGCCACTATTACTCAGAGAGTGCATAACCTTCGTGATTGTCCATGACTGCTCGTCTATGACGCGCTTAAAGCCTGAAACCTGCACTGGTGTCTCCGGGTAGAGGTCGGCGCGTCCTGTCGCAAGCCTGATAGAAAACTCAGCAACTCCACGTTGCAGTTTGTCCCATTTTGCCTGGGCTGCTCGCATCGCCTGCGCTTTGGTTGAAAAAATTGTCGTCAGGGCGAACACGTTGTCATCCTCGCCGACCATGTATTCACCTTCCCTGGCTTCCGGTGTCTTCACCGCTTTTTTCTTCGTTACCGGTTTGGCTTTTGGATGCTGTAGCGCACGTAAATGTTGCTCTTTCGGTTTCCGCTTTAACGTCACCTTTTGCTTTTGTGGTTTCGGGTCTTTGGTGTGTAACCATTTTGCCGTGACACCGGTATATGCCCCACGGTCGGCAATCGAAAACTGATGCCTGTCGCCATCGCCGCGGGTGATAGTGACTTGTGGAATAGCCTTTCCACTGGCGGTTAACCCACGCCCGGCTTTCAGAAAAAGCAACTTTCCCGCTTTTACCGAAACCTCACCACCGTTTCGCTCGGCGAGACGAGTCAAAAATTTAGCATCCGATTCCTGTGACTGGTCGATATGCGGGATTTTAATTCCCGCCAGTTCAGGTATGACTCTCGATGTCAGTTTGTTACGCGTCGCTACCCGCAAAACCAATAGACGTCACTCCGTCAATACCGCCATGACCACCAGTGTACTGAATGACCAGACCAAGCCGACTGGAGCGAGGGGTAAACGTTGTTGGTGCTGGTTCTTTTTTACCGGCTGGCGTGGCATTTTTAAAAAACTGCTCAGCAACCAGAGTCAGGTTGTCCAGTTTAACGCCTGTCACCCTGCCTTCCACTTTGTCCCGGCCGGTTGATTCATCGGCCGTATATTTACCTGACACAGTGAAGGCTGGTTTGGTTGAATCTCCGTCACGGAACATCAGTACCGTGCCTTTACCACCGTACTGGTTTGCTGTTGCGCCTTTTGCTCCCTGAATATGTACGCTGGACTGGGTAATTTCCACGTAATCAATCCATATCACATCCCCGCAAAGCACTATTTTCTTTCCATATCCATCAGCAATTGAGGCCTCAATATCGCTGTTCCATGCCAGCAGGTTGCGCAGAATTTCTCCATTTACTACCGGGTCCTGCGAAATCCCCATCCCAAAACGATGGGTAAGCAGATCACCATCCAGAGCGTTAACCCATACACCGCTGGCGCCGGTGGGATCTGCCAGCGGAGCCCGGCACAGATGCGGGTAATTTGTGACCATCTTGCTGTGGTTGCCGGAAACAAACTTCCACCAGGAGGCACCGCCGTCATTTTCTGAATATGCGCCACGACATAACAGCCTTGCGCCTTCAGCAGGGTTAACCGCCTTGAGCTGCCCGGTATGCTCCGGAGAGCCGATAAACACAATGCCATCAATCGAGGTAAGGATCTGGCGTATCATGGCGTCAGACGTATATGCCCAGCGCCCCGCCCCCACACCTCCCGTTATGGCCGGAGTTGAATTCGCCGGGACAACCTTCGGAAATGCCCCGGTCCATACAAGCCTGTATTCACCATACAGGATCTCTTCTCGTGGTGATTTCAGCGTCGCACCTTCAGAGAAGGTCTTAACTGCACTGATTTTTTCGGCGACAAGCTCACTTGATTTATCCGCCTGCTCTTTGAGGAAGCGCGTACGGTTAGCCAGGGCTTTCAGAGGCCTGTTTGCTACGCCGTCCAGTCCTCCAGAAACGCGCTCGCTTCTGGAAATCAGCTCAATCTCGTCTTCCCACGATGAGGATTCTGGCAGTCTGGTCATAGTCTTACCTGTAATTAAAATTACTGTCGTGGAAAATAACGCCGTTATAAGTAATGTTTTCTTCTGCCTCAAAATCGGCCGGATAAATACTGATAATGTCGCCACTGCACAGCGTTGAACCGGCATGGATATTCCCATGCACCTTTGCGGATATACTGAATTGCGCCATATGACGACTTACCGGCTTCGCGTCATTAATCAATCTGGTCAACTCATCCAGAATTTTTGGCGTGATACCAATATCATTGACATCGACTTCGAGCCGGAAAGTTCCTGCCGGGTCCGCCACTTCCCACCATTCTTCAATTGAGAAGGCATATCCCATTTTTTCAACTACCTGCCGAATTGCAGCTATCGTTCCTTTGTGCTGATGGAGCCGGAACGACTCACTGATAACCGTTCTTTTTTCCTGTTCACTCCAGCTTTCATCCCAGCTATCAACAGAAAATGCCCACGCCAGATACGGCAGAAAACCAGCCGGGCATTTCCACGGATTCCACAGTTCACGCAGCGGTACGGATAAATCACTGATGAAGGCGCATGCTTCGGCGGCTCGCTGCTCCAGCTCCGACGACCCGGTCGCCATCAGCGAGTTACTCATGAGAGCCCCCGATCACGACACTGGTCTCGGTGCAGTACGCGGCCTGCGTTTTATCCAGCACCACATCGGCCAGCGGTTCGCGCAGCTCGACGCGCTGAACCCCCTGCACATGCAATGCGGCGTAAATCGCCGACATTCGGATGTCACGACCGAGGCGGCGCTGCTCCGTGATATAGGCAGTTAACTGCGCTTTTGCGGCAGCAAGAATCGGCTCGGTCGCCGGGCCGGGGTAAACATACAGCACCGCGTCTATCGCATAATTGACGATTTCAGCCGAGACGACTGTCAGGCGGTCAGCGACCGGTCGTACACTCTCATCATTCAGCGCGGTACTGACGGCCAGCAATAAATCATCCGACGCCGTGCCGTCACCTTCCCGCGACAATACCGCGATAGTGACCTCTGCTAGAGCCGGGCTATAAGCCGAAGCATCCGCGACACGTCCGTCGGCACTCAGGGCGTGAAATTCATAGGCACCGGTCGGCCCGGCAACACTCATGCCCTCAAATGCCTCCGGGATGCGCTGGCGTAAATCACTGTCGGATTCCAATACCGCATCCACTGGCGGGATTTGGGTATCGTCTCCGGGGGTGATGACCAGGCGTTCAACGTTATTATTTGCCGCGAGCTGGTCGAGGTCGTTTTTGATGGCATAGGCCACCATCCCGGCTTTCGCCGCCTCGTTAATGCGCTGGCGTAAAATCACCTCTCGATAGGCATTCTCTTCGAGATATTTCACCAGTGGCTCAGACTCCAGCGTTAATGTCCTGGCGACCGCTTCCTGCTCATCTTCCGGGTACAGTGAAATCAGCGTCGCTTTGCGCTCGGCGAGGATGGTTTCAAAATCCAGTGTTTCCACCACATCAGGCGCGGGGAGCTGGCTCAGGTCGATAACTGCCATAGGTTCAACTCACAGGGATGGTTAAGGAAAGGCTCTCGCCGGTATCGGTGATTTGGCCGGTCACGTCGACGACCATCTGCCCGTTAAACTGCCGCGCTGTGGCGATGCTGGTCAGCCTGACGCGCGGCTCCCACTTCAGGATCGCCATGTAGCACGCCGCCATAATTTGCAGCTCAAGCGCCGGGCTCTGAGGCTGGTCAATCATCTGCGACAACAGCGAGCCGTATTCACGGCGCATGACGCGGGAGCCGACGGGCGTGCGAAGAATATCCCCGATGCTCTGGCTGATATGCTCAACGTCTGAAATGCTTTCACCGGTCGTGCGGTTCATGCCGAGATAACGCGCCGTCATTTGGTGCCCTCCGTCCATTCATCGCCGCGCCTGATGCCGCCGTGGCCGTGTTTATCCACCTGCACACTGTTGGAAGTGAAAGCGCCGCCGCTGTGCTCGATATCACCGGACATCTTGCCGCCTTGCTTCACCTCCAGCGTGCCGGTTGTCAGCTTGTTGGTGCAGACCACCTCCGGCGTATCGAGGGTGACGCGGGTCGAGGCTTTTACCAGTACCACCGGCACGCTGACAGTAACCGAATCGGATGCGGTCACATCGGCAGTTTTAATGCCGGTGACGGTCAGCCGCCGGTTTCCGGCTCATAACTCATAACGGCACCGTCGGGAAAATCAACGTGCCAGGCATCCGCCGAGGCCGACGGCGCGGGGATTTCGTCGGAATAAATCCCCGGTAGCACAAAGGCGGTATCGAGCTCACCACCCACGGCCAGAATCATCACCTGCTCACCAACAGAGGGAGCCCACCAGGTGCGCGAGCGCCCAGCCCGGTGCGTCAGCCACTGGAGCCAGTCGGTATAAATGCCGCCGGTCTGTACGCGACAGCGCCCGGCGTCGAGGTCAGTGTCGACGACGATGCCGGTGCGGATCATGTTGCGTATCGCGCGGGCGAGTTCCTGGATAGATGCGAGAGTATTCATGAGGTAATAATGAAGATTTGGTACACTAAAACAACTCAACTCTCTTGTCCTATGCGCCACACAGCGTTAATTTGGATAACCTTCAATAAAAAGTGAAAAACAATATGAAAGCATCAGAAATTTTCACTCCTGGCGGCTACCCTAACCATACATTGGTAGACGACCATTTGGTTTCAAAACAGCAACAACTCATTGATACACTCGATATTGGATCCATGCTGGTATCCATTTCTGGCCCTTCAAAATCGGGAAAAACTGTCTTCGTAAAGAAAGCTCTGGGTACACAAAACCTTCTAGAAGTCACTGGCGCGGGTGTTCAAAGTGCAAATGATCTATGGATGCGGGTATTTGATCTCTTAGGTACACCTGTCACCCAAGTACAATCAAAATCATCATCAACAAATGTTTCCGCATCAGGTAAAGCAACAGGACAGACAAGTATTATTGTTGCTAAAGGTTCGGTTGAGGGGGGAGTAACAATCGGCCATACAGGTACATCTCTTACAACAGAGACTTATGCCATTGATCCTCTCCAGCTTTTGAAAAGTGAAATCGGGAATACTGATTTTGTTGTTTTTATTGATGACTTCCATTATATCAATCGAGATGTTCAAGCTGAGATAGCAAAGCAAATAAAAGACGCTATTGCCAATGGTTGTAAATTTATATGTGCATCAGTACCTTATCATTCTGACGATGTAATTCGCGGAAATGCCGATCTGCGAGGGAGAATATTTAATATTGATTTCGATTATTGGGATGAAAGCGCTCTTAAAAGTATCGCTGACAAGGGATTCAAACTTCTTAACATTAACCCTGAGTCTGAAGTTGTTGATAACTTAGTTAAAGAATCCGCTGGCTCACCTCAATTAATGCAATATCTATGCCTAAACTCTTGTTTTGAGCTGAATGCTAGAATCACTTGTGAGCACACATTAAATTATCCTAATGATTCGGCTCTTTTAGAGAATGTTTGCAAAAGAACTTTAGCATCCGCAGACTATAGTTCTATAGTTGATAAAATGAAAGATGGGCCTAAGGTTAGAGGTTCAGATAGGAAGTCTTATATATCTATAGATGGGTGGCAAGGAGACGTATATGTATTTCTCTTGAAAGCCATCGGCCGTAACCCACCAACTTTGACGTTCCGATATTCGGATTTAGTCAGTAGGGTTGCAAGCCTTTGTTATGGAGATAGCCCTAGTGGCTCAAGTATTACTAGTGCATGTCAACATTCTACTGCTATAGCTAACGGAGCTGCCAGCAATAGTATTATTGAATGGGACCAGGAAAATGATGTATTAGACATTCGCGACCCCTACCTTCTTTTTTATTTGCGCTGGACGGATTAATTTTGCGGGCACTAAATGTGCCCGCCTTACCTATATTACCCATCGAGAAATTTAATAATTAATTCATTTATAAACTTGTTGTCACATATTGAAAAGCCCAATAGCTCACGCTCGATATATTTTACTTTATTATATTTAGGTGAGGGGTTATCTATTAATCCAAACTGATGTACGCGGGCGATGCGCTGCACTTTTCCGGTAAACTCCACCACCGCCGCGCTGTCGTTACCGCTCGCTTTCAAATAGCGGTTAGTACGCAGTTTCACGAACATCTCGCGCTTTATGCGGCCTCTTTTTGCCCTGACGGGCTGGCGCTTACGCGGGGCAAATGGCGAACCGTCCGGCGCTTTCTGCGATTTAATGCGCTGCTGTTGCCGCTGGCGCAGTTTCTTCGCAATATCGACGGTCATCCGGCGACGTCCGTCAGGAGAAAGGGCCGCTATCAACCCGGCGAGCTTGTCCTCAAAGGGTTTGAAGTCATTCATCCCATTTACTCACCCGTTCGCCATTACTCCACATCTCAACGGGGCGCGCTACCGGCTCCGGCGGTGTCGGCTCCGGGATGTTCTCAACGTGCAGCGCGCCGTCGATCTCTTTGACCAGCGTTCGCTCGGTCAGCAACAGGCTGATGCTGACATCTAGGCTACTGTCGTTATTGATGTCGGCATACCAGATAAAGCCTTTTTTTCTTCCTTCATCGGTTGTCATGATGTCCGGCTGATTGACGCGCAGCCAGGCCATAATCGGCACAAACAGCAGGTCAATATCGTCGGTAAAATCCGTGACCACGATGCTAAGCGTGTACCGCTTTTCAAACGACAGGGAGCGCGCCAGCGTCGCCGTATTGTTGCCATCGTCCAGGCGAAGGCAAAGCATATCAGGGTTGGTACGCAGTACCGGCACCGCATCAGTTAAGGCTTTTCGCAGACTGTTTGGCTTTTGCATCGATTTCATCCTGGCATTGTTTAACCGTATCGACCTGGATTGCGCAGCTTCTCAGGGCGTTTTCGAGCTGGCGTATATCCGCACTCAGGTCGCTATTAGTCAGAGGGTCACTGCCCGGCATCGGGCAGGGGCTGACCTTCGGGCAGGCGTTGTACACAATCACCGGCGGCGGCGTTGGTGCAGGCGGCGCGCTGGTGCAACCGGCGCACAGCATTAGGTAAATCAGCGCCATACCAGCGGCGAAACGCGTCATTTTCATTGAGTAACCTCGTGATGGTTTGTTCACGGCGGAAAGCCAGCAGGTTAGCCGCCGTGAGCTTGTCCCGCATGGCGGCCTGCGCCCGCTCTTTGCGCTGCGACTGCTCTGCGGCATCGTTGAGCTGATTTTTCAGCATGGTGATCGTGGTTTTCTGCGTACCGGCGACCCGGTTCGCACGTTCAAATGAGGCGCGCAAATTGCTGTTATCGTGTCGCATCCACAGCAGACCCGCACAGGCCAGCGCCAGCAGGAGAATCACTATCTTCATGCAGTTCCCCCTCCGGCCTTGCGCCACAATGCGACCAGCTTGTCAAGGCTGTGTTCACGCTGACCGTATCCGGCACCCGGCAATGAAGCCCAGATATTGCGACAGCGGGAAATCGCGCGCTCGATGCGCCCTTGCTGCAAATCTTCCAGCGCGCCACGCTCCCGAATAAGCTGAATGGCGAGCCTGTCCTGTGATACCGGGCTGAAATCCGGCAAAGCGAGCTGTTTCTGATAATGCGGCCAGAACAGATAAAGCTGCTGGTAACGCCCGGATGCCGTAGATTTTTCCCCGCGACGATTGAAGACCTTCGCCGGGCGCCCACCGGCGAACGGGTGATCGCGATAATCGGTAAAAATCTCCGGCTTGCCATCAATACCCGTGACGATAACGTCGTAACCGTTGTTTCGGGTCAGCAGATGCGTTGCTGTTCCTTCCGAAAATGCCAGCGTGTCGAGGAATGCCGCAACGTTGGGATGTGTCTTAATGACTGCCATCGTTTTCCCCTTTTTTAATCTTGCGCTGGATAGCAAGCTCTACCGCCTGATAACCGGCGATACCCAGCATGGAGCCAAATCCGCACACGGCCGCAGTTGGCAGGTCTGGAAACTGTACCAGGGCAACCCCGGCCACCATCGAAACAAAGCCACCCAGCAACGTGCGACCAATAAAAAGACGTGCGGTGATCGGTTCACCACCGGCCAGCACTTTACCGACGACAATCAGCGCGCCGATTATAAAAAAGCGAAATGACGCTTTTTTCCCCTTCCGTCATGTGGTTACTCCCAGAGGTTTATGGTTTCTGTTACGGGGGATGACTTCACATCAGGCAGCTCGATCACAGTGCCATGCGGCAATACTGCGCCGAGCTCGGCTAACCCCGGATTTGCGGCGAGCACCGACTCGAATACCCCCTCAGTGCGCCCGTAATACCGGGCGCAAATCATGTCGAGCGTGTCGCCCTGTTGCGCGATGGCCTGCATCAGATTTGGCTCACGATGCAGCGGGGTTTGTCCTGGACGCGTGATACGGCCCAGCACATGTCCCGCCACAGCTCGTCGACAGTGGTATCGATGCTGTCGGCTTTCTTGTCGCCTCTGGCGCTGGCATCCACACCGCGATAACGCTCGTAGAGCGTGGCGGTTGCCATTGAGGTGACGGCGCGCAGGTAATAGAAAACGCGCACGCTCTCGCCGTCGAGATCGTCAGCCGGCACGTCGGCCAGCTTGCTAACCCCCCCGGCAATCTGCTGTTCCCGCCACAAAAACAGCTCGGCATTGGTTTCGGCGATGCCGGTTTTGATGGCCTCACGCAGCCGGGCCGGGGCGACGGTCTGCTCAAGTCGCATCCCTTCACGCACGCGTTTCGGGTCGATGTCAGGAAAGAAAAACGTATTTTTTATCACCGGCTCATCGCTGGCAGGCGGCGGGATGACCACCACGCCACCCGGCTGCGGCTCATCGTTCTTTTTAATAATCAGCGTCGTCATGACTACCTCTGAATAGGTGAGCGGTGGACGCCGGTCTCAGGTCGGGTAAAACACCCTCATCGACCGGCGTGCCGCCCTGGCGCGGGGCGCATTCTGTTAACCGGCGGTCTTTTTCGGTCGGCCACGTTTAGCCGGTGCCGTGGTTTTTCACGGCGCGCGGCGCTCTTACCGGGGCTTTAACGACCGTTGCCGGTTTGGGCTTCAGCTCACGCTCAAGCCGTTCAATGTCTTTTTTTACGCCTGCCTGACAATCGAGCTGCATCGCTCGCTTGAGGTGGGCCAGCGCGTCGGCGGGCTGTTTGTTATCCCGTAACATCTGACCGGTGATTTTGTGCAGCTTTGCGCGCACTTCATCAGGCATATCGGCGGCGGCGGTCAGCGCCAGCGTGTCGAGCAGCTGGCTGACGACGACCGGTTCACCGGCGGCATGGGCGCACATGGCAGCGAGCGCCACCTCTTCGGTAAACATGTACTGCGGCGGGCGGCGGTGTTTGCCTGGCATGGTCAGACCGTACTTAAACGCGTAGCGGGCAATATCCATCGCGCCGCCGATATCGCCGACATCGAGACGCCACAGCATGACGGTCATCACGATGTCATCCTGTGCACCTTTGCCCTGTTCCTGCACGCCACTGACCCACGGCAGATAGAACGGCAGCAGCTCGCGCTTTTTCGTGGCTTTCAGCTCTTTACCAAAGATGGCTTTTAACGTGCGTTGGTCTGCGGCCAGCTTAACCAGCATCTGCTCGTAGGCAGTGGCATGCCGCAGCGGGTTGTTTTCCCGCTGCGCGGTTTCAATGGCCGAGACCCGCATCATGTGACGCTGTGCGGGGCTCGTCATCGGTTAGCCCTCCGGTTGTGCGGCAGAGAAATCGCCCAGCTTGATATTTTCAATGAAGCACCCGGCGGCGTAGGTTTCGACCACGTAATCGATGTTCATCGATTCGTAGTTTTCCACCTGGTCAAGTTTCGGGGTTTTCGATGATGGATCGGCGGTGGCTTTCATCCATGAAATAGATGGACAGGTTATCGAGACGCGTCACCATAATCGCGTTCGCCGGGAAGTACGGCACACGGACGGCGGGCAGGTTGCCGATGCGTTTCTGGCTGATGATGATGTCAGCCGCGAGCGCTTCGCTGTTGGGCTGGTCTTTGTTAACGATCGGGAAATATTTGTCGGCCAGCAGCTTACGGCCCACAATTGCGACGAGCTCCGAATCTTCCTGATAAATCTCGTCAATCAGGTTGTCGGTGGCATCCATGACCAGCGCATCGAGGTTAACGTAATCGCCGTTTTTACCCACGCGGATAACAGCGGAAACGACGTTTCCTTCCTCGTCGACAATTTTGCTCATCACGCGGGTCGGCGCTTCATTACGGTATTTCTGCAGCCAGCCGACGGCGACGTCCTGCAACATCGGATGAGTGGCGCGGTCAGAGGTTTCGGCGCGCTCAACGCCGTTGAACCCGGCCATGATGAAATCGAGCGCCTGCCGCTGGATGATGGCATCACGAATACGGCGCTGGAAGTCCTGGAAGCGCGCCCACAAATCCAGCTTTTTATATTTGAAGTGAAAGTCGAAGTTGACCTGATCGCATTCGTACTTGTTGGACTCCAGCGCGGTAAAGTCGGCGGTTTTACGCTCCTTGCCGCTGTTGGTGTCCGTTGTACTGGCGATGGTGCCATTGACGCCGACGCCAATTTTTTCACCCTTCAGCTCATCCACCGGCACGATATTAATTTTCTGCAAAAAGGCCGAGGACATCTGCACGGTGTTTATCATGGTTTGCGTGACGGACGGCTCGACGGAGAATTTTTTACTCACGTCGTCCGGGTCGATGCCGTTCAGCTCGGCAACGCGGGACAGGTAGGCATTGAATTTAAAACGGGTTTCCTGACGTATAGTCTTTCCTGTTGGGTTAAATCGGGTTGTCTGACCGGGCAAGCCTGTCGCCCGGCGATAAATTCACGACCGTTTAGCCGTCGGTCAGCAGCTCATCGCCACCGCCACCGGTGGAGAGCTTGCGGCGTGGCTGCGTGGTGCTTTCGGTGTTATCCAGCGACGTTTTTAACTGGCTGAATGCCTGGCTGGTCTGGTCAGCCTTCGTGGTGACGTCCTTTTTCAGGGTCGCAAAGGCATTTTCCAGCGTGGCAAGACGCTGTTCAGTGGCAGTGAGGTTTTCCTGCACATGTTCACTGACGGTCGTCACGGCTTCATGCACATCCTGAAAACGGGCGTCATCGCTGGCCTGTTTGCGGCTGAAGATCGCTTTCACTTTGTCGCTCAGGGCTGTAAAGACATTTTCCGCCTGGTCTTCAAACTCCAGCTCGACGAGAGTGGCGACGGAAATCAGGTTGCCCGGCTCGGCTTTGAAGCGGTTGAGGGGGTTAAATTTGGCACCCCGGCAAAATTCGAGGTATTCGGTGCCGAGGCTGGCCGGGTCATCGGTCACGGCGAGGCCGACCAGGTAGCATTTACCGCTATTGGCGAAATTCGGCTGAATTTCCATTGAGGTGTAGACCTTCTGCAAGTTTTTTATTCATTGCGATCAGGTCATCGGTCGGGGTGATTTTGGCGAACAGCGCCAGCTTGCCTTTCAGTACCGAATCATCGTCAATCTTTTCAGACTTCAGCTCAACCACATCGCCGTAACGGCTGAACGGGCCATCCGGCAGGATGCCTTTCAGATGTTCGAGGTTAATGCGGCAACCATAGACGCGGGGGTCAAAGGTCTCTGCCATTTCCTGAATATCCGTCGCGCTGATAACGCGGCCGTCACAGGTATCGCCTTCGACGCCGATGCGAAACCATTTTGAAACTTTTTTTGGCCATTGTCAGGAGTCCTGATATCGGGTTAACGGGTCGGGGTTAGTTTCCCGACGTCGCCGCCCACCCGCTATCAATCCTAGATGGCTTATCCCTCACACAACAGCACCTTAGCGATTCGCATCACCCGTTTCTTTAGCCTTGCCCTGTATCAATCACGGCGAGGCATCCATGACCATCACCACCGACACCACTTTATTAAACGACCCGCGACGCCAGGCGGCTTTACTGTACTGGCAGAGGTTTTCCGTGCCGCAGATTGCCGAAATGTTGCAGACCAAACGCCCGACGGAGCAGAGCTGGAAACAGCGCGACCAGTGGGAGGAAACCGCACCGCTGAACCGGGTCGAAAGCACCTTAGAGGCCCGGCTGATTCAGCTCTACGCAAAGCCCAACCTGACACCCCGCGATTTCAAGGTGGCGGATTTTCTGGCCCGACAGATGGAGCGCTTTGCGCGCATTAATCGCTATGGCCTGACCGGAAATGAGGTTGACCTTAATCCCAATGTGGCCAACCGCAACAAAGGCGACCGCAAAAAGCCGACAAAGAACTTTTTCAGCGACGAGGCTATCGAGAAACTGGAAGAGACTTTTTTTCGCGGAGTCTTTCGAGTATCAGCTCCGCTGGCACCGCGCCGGGCTTGAGAACCGTATTCGCGACATTCTGAAATCGCGCCAGATTGGGGCGACGTTCTACTTTTCCCGCGAGGCGCTGCTGCATGCGCTGAAAACCGGCCATAACCAGATTTTCCTGTCAGCGAGTAAGACGCTGGCGTATGTATTCCGCGAGTACATCATTCAGTTTGCCCGCCGGGTCGATGTCGACCTGACCGGCGACCCGATTGTCATAGGCAACAACGGCGCAAAGCTGATTTTTCTCGGCACCAACTCAAACACCGCGCAGAGCCACAACGGCGACCTGTATGTCGACGAAATTTTCTGGATCCCCAACTTCCAGAAACTACGCAAAGTGTCGTCTGGCATGGCCTCACAAAGCCACCTGCGCAGCACCTACTTTTCGACGCCTTCCACCCTGGCGCACGGCGCTTACCCGTTCTGGTCGGGGGAATTATTCAACCGGGGCCGCGCCCGCGCCAGTGAGCGGGTCGACATCGATATCAGTCATGACGCGCTTGCCGCTGGCGTGGCGTGTCCTGACGGTCAGTGGCGGCAGATTGTCACCATTGAGGATGCGCTCGCCGGGGGCTGTACGCTGTTCAATCTGGAGCAACTCAAGCGCGAAAACAGCGTCGACGACTTCCGCAATCTGTTTATGGGCGAGTTCGTTGACGACAAGGCGTCGGTGTTCCCGTTCGAGGATTTGCAACGCTGCATGGTCGACAGTCTGGAAGAGTGGGAAGACTTTGCGCCGTTCGCCGACAATCCGTTCGGCTCCCGCCCGGTCTGGGTGGGATACGACCCTTCGCACAGCGGCGACAGCGCCGGGTGTGTGGTGCTCGCGCCGCCGGTTGTCGCCGGGGGCAAGTTCCGCATTCTGGAGCGCCATCAGTGGAAAGGCATGGACTTCGCGACTCAGGCCGAATCCATTCGCCAGCTCACCGAAAAATACAACGTCGAGTACATCGGTATCGATGCGACCGGCCTCGGTATTGGCGTCTTCCAGCTGGTTCGCTCGTTTTATCCCGCCGCCCGCGATATTCGCTACACGCCGGAAATGAAAACCGCAATGGTGCTGAAAGCAAAAGACGTTATCCGCCGTGGCTGTCTCGAATATGACGTCAGCGCCACCGACATCACCACCTCGTTTATGGCAATCCGTAAGACCATGACCAGCAGCGGGCGCAGCGCCACCTATGAGGCCAGCCGCACCGAGGAAGCCAGTCACGCGGACGTCGCCTGGGCGACCATGCACGCGCTGCTAAACGAACCGCTTACCGCTGGCAGCGGCCAGGTAACATCATCCATTCTGGAGTTCAACTGATGAGTAAATACAAAGGCCGCAAGCCACAGCCACAAAAGCGCCCGCGCAACATGAAAGACAGCGCGCCCCAAAAAATGGAGGCGTTTACCTTTGGTGAACCGAGCGCCGTGCTCGACCGCCGCGATATTCTGGATTACGTGGAATGCGTCAATAATGGCCGCTGGTTCGAACCGCCGGTCAGCTTTAACGGGCTGGCGAAAAGCCTGCGCGCCGCCGTTCACCACAGCTCGCCGATTTACGTTAAGCGCAACATTCTGGCCTCAACGTTTATTCCGCACCCGCTTTTATCACAACAGGATTTCAGCCGCTTCGCGCTCGACTTCCTTGTCTTCGGCAATGCGTTTTTAGAGCTCCGAAAGAGTGTCACTGGCCGCCCGCTTAAACTGGAAGCCTCACCGGCAAAATACACGCGGCGTGGTATTGAGGAGGATGTCTACTGGTGGGTGCCGTCATTCGACCAGCCGCACCCGTTCGCGCCGGGCTCCGTGTTCCACCTGCTGGAGCCTGACATTAATCAGGAGCTGTACGGCAAGCCGGAAAACGTCGGTTCGCTCGGCGATATCGAGAAGGTGGCAAAGGTGTTTGTCCGTAACGAGCTCATCCCGCTACAGGACCGGATGCGCGAGGTCAACGCTTGGGCCGGTCAGGAGGTGATCCGGTTCAAAAGTTACACCCTCGACACCGAAAGTGACTGATTTCCGCCGCCTCCGGGCGGCTTTTTCTTACCCCCACGCCTGACCGTCTCAGAAGCCCGCCACGCCCTCACCCCCCCCCCCCCGCACCACCCACAGATACCATCGCGAACCTGCGCGGCACAGCGACGCGCTCAGGCTGCGAAAATAAATGCGCAAAAGTACGCTGGCGCGCAGTGCTTTCCCCGCCTCGCCTGCCCGCTTCGTGGGTCGGAATTAATGCAGGTGCATGACCACTCTGGGTCCGCGCCAGCTCTGGCATAATCGTCATAGCAGGGATGGTAAACACGCATGCAGAATGATGCACTAAATGCATGCACGCTTCGTGTTCGAGATTATTATCACCTCAGACAAACAATCTAACGACATATTTACATGTCATTTTATCAGTCCAAGAAAAGCGGCAATCATGCTTCCTACACCTCCGACAGCTGCAAAACAAGTTGCCAATATCATAATTTGTTGGCTGCGTATATTCTCTTTGTAACGTTGTTCGGTTTTATTGAAGTTAGCAAGGGTATTAACTGCTTTTCCGGTAGGTTTATACCCTTCTGGGGTCTTTGAAAGGTCGCCATTTTCTACTAGCGAATCAAGGCAGAGACCAAGCTCTTTTCTAAGTCTTGCCTGATTATCATGATAAACCCATAATTTCCCTGCAACGTCAGTCATTATAAGTATCTCGCTGAATGGTCTATCTCCCTGCTGCTCACGATAAATCCTGACAACAGATGTTAAAACAGTCATAGCATCAGTAATCTCTTGCTTACGCTGACGATACAGGAATTTTTCACGACTCAGCTTTTTGTTTTCATAATCAGCATTTCTTTTGAATTTGAAAACCTTAAAAAAACTTAAATCATTTAAGGAGGTAAACTTTAATTCATGCGCGTGATAATAATAAATTCCTGAAAATGAATTTGAGTTAAGTTGCTCAGGCATGAGAATAGAGTCAATTTGAAAAATGCCATTTTCCGGATCCCATTTCCTTGCTCTTATTTCGCCGTTAACGTATCTATCAAAAAGATAATCATCACCATTTTCATCTTTAATATAAATTGAATACATATCATAATGTATTGCTTTATCAAACATTAAACTAATTGTATGACTTGGCGTTCTCTTTTTATCAAACATCTCAAGATATTTTTTGACATCTATAGCCATAATACTCAACATGAAAAACCCTCCTCATGAATTTCCTTTATGTGTAATCCCCATACAAAACAACCCCATACTATCAAACACGGGGTCGATGGTTGTACATTTTTCAGGAACTAACGCCAGCTCTCATCCTCCCATACTTCCTGAAGGATACCGTTCAATGCTTCACGGTCTGACTCCTGGTCGAACCCAACCAGCTCTACGCCTGTAATTGACCCTTTTTTTACCGTCACTCGCGTTGATGGGAAAATTGATTGCACCCGTCGGGTCAATTCGCACTGAAAAGCATCAACAACTTGTTGCCCAATTTTTTGGTCTTTATCCAACATGATGTTAACCTTCACTTCGCCCCCTTTTTTTAATCTTTGTTCAACAGGAGCTGGGGCGAAAACAACTGAAAAAGATTTGTTTTTCATCAAGTTCCCTCTCGCAATTTCCGCAATTAAATTCAAAGCAATTTCACGATCTCTTTCCTGACAAACACCCTCTGTCGTCAGACGCGCAATCATCTCGACCCGTTCAATCATGACTTGCTCGTTTAACTCTCTATCCACACAACCTCCAATACGGGATGCTGTATAAATATACAGTATAATGTATCGATAAAAATATGAAAGAAAAAGTTACGCCACAAAAGGTCGTATGTGCATGATATGGATATGAATTAGCTACAGTCTCAACTTAGTAACTGACGCTAACCCCGCGACTCGATTTAGGATTTGTCTGGCCTGCACCTGGTGTGACGGTGCTGCAGGGAAAATTTCACCAGTTGCAGAACCACGGCACCATTTGCCATTTATGCAGCTTTTTCCACCTGCAATCAGGTGTAGGGCCTCACCCCGGCTGATGGCTTCGCCGGTCGTGAGCTGAATCTCGTCTATTGTTCTGTCAATTGCCGCGCTTTGTTTATCCGTTCCATGGATAAACCCCTGTCTGGTGACCCGTTTTTTATCCCTGAGTCTGGCCGTTAGCTTCCGCTTTTCACTTCGACTCAACGGTTTGGATAAATCCAGCCCCGGCGGATCGCTTTCGCTTCCCGTACAGTTATTGACAGAACTCCGAGAGGGCGCAGGAGCGCCCTTAACGTCAACGGCCAAATCAACGGCACGCTTCGGCACAATTTTCCACTGCGTTAACCGGGTTAAAATCGGGGTGCCAGCGCCGACAACAGAGTCGTAAACGCCACGGATGCAGACGGTTTCCTCGCCATACTGATTAAACTCGGCGCGTGGTTCATACAGTGTGCGCACCTGCAAATCATCGCGACGCACAAACGGCCCACCCTGCGCATTAACATAACCAGCCCAGTCACCTGCGTCAGCGGCATCATGGACGGCTGCAAACTCAACGCTTAGACCATGTGCAGTCTCGGTGTCAGCGAGACGACGCAACTCACGGTAGACTGTCACCGGCGCGCCGCCGATAAACTGAAACTGACGGATGTGCCAGCGTGCCGCCCATGCTGAAACGGCGGGGGCTGTCTCTTTCAGCAGTTCACCGCTTTCGTCATCGGTTTCACCATCAAGAGCATAGCCGTCGATGTTTTTGGAAATATATTTAGCAACATAGCCGGTAGCGCTGCCCTTTTCCGGGTCAATGGCCTCGGCATGAAAGCGCGCTTTTTTGGCTTTATCGCTTCTCAGTTCGTGGTGGTCTTCCTCCCACGCATAATCACGGATGATGAGACGCACGCGCTCGACATCTTCCGGCAACATGAACATAAGCATGTGCCAGTGCGGCGTTCCGTCGTGATGAGGCTCGGCAACACGTATGCCGAAAATGCGGATTTCTTCCCGGTGCAGCTTGGCGCGAATACGCGCCCAAAGGCCAGTGAGATAGCTTTGCGTGTCCGACGGGTTGGCACCGTTCCATTTGCTGTTACGGTATCCCGCTTTAGTCGTGGCGTGATATTTAGACGGTGCAGTCAGGGTGTAAAACTCCCCGACGTATCCAAGCTCATTGCAGATATTTTCAAACCCACGGATGCGGGTCATCAGTTCGCAGCGGCGTATCGCAGGGTTAGCGACCGAACCGTCGTATTTTTCAATCAGGCTGATGCGGTTGCCGTCTTCGTCTTCGAGATCCAGCCCCTTGAGAAATTCACGCGTGCGGCGCTTCTGCTCGCGCCAGTCAGTCACGCAGTTTTTACTCGCGTATGCGTATCTTTTTTTGCTGACATTGCCGACGGCAATGTGCAGATGTTCGCGCCATGCAGCCGCAATGCGCCGCAGACGACCACGCCACCACACATCGTTAAACATGCGGGTGATAGCCGGGGCTATTTCGTCCTCGCCGACATATTTCTTTGTCACCCGCTCCCAATGTGGCGGGGTAACATTGAATTGCAGGGAAATAATCCCAGCTTGCATGTACCACGTGTACAGCGTTTTGAGTTCACTTAATCCGGTGTCATCAATGTCGGCCAGCTCTGACCGGATGAAATTAGCGATATCAGAGGCCAGTAAGTCAATATCGGCGCGGGACATGTCCGGGAGTCGGTTAAATCTAGCGACCATATTGACCATGCGTGATGCCAGATATTGCATAAGCCGGGTATCAAGATGACCGCCGAAAACAGCGGTTGATACATTGCTGTTGATGCCAACGCACTCGTATTTTTTTGCGACCAGTTCAAGACGCGGTAATGCCTTTTTACAAAAGCTGATTAAAAAGGCATTAGCTCGTTGACTGTCCTGATTTTGCTCCAGCACCGTAGCGGTTCGATAAACATCAAAACGCACACACTCAGGCTGGAGAGAAAGCACTTTTCTCGCATGCAGCAAAGCCGCGAACATACGGTCGCGGCGATGCTGTTGGTCATAGGTAAGATATGGGCTGGCTATTGCCGACCGTGGAGCATTCCACGGGTAAGCGAATTGAACCGCCAAGTCATACCCCCCGATAATGTTTAGATTTCAATTCGGTGACCTCCTGACAGGTCACGCAAAAGGCCACCCCCGGAATCGCAATGCGGCGAGCTTCCGGGGTAGGTGCGTCACATTCTTCGCAGAGAAAACGGGAAGGTGCAGCGATACGGCTGCGCGCGTTGCTGATGTGGCGTTCGCGGTCTTCCTGCTCGCGCAGTTGTGCTAAATCCATTGCGTCGGCCATTAGTGCAGCTCCTGTGATTCATTCTCAAAGCGAGTGGCTTCACGGCGCAGCAGTTCGGCGGCTTCGGTACCAGTCATCCCCTCTTTGGTGATATGTATCGCCAGTGCCTCAAGACGGATTGAAACAGCGAGCGCGCGGTCTTTACGTTCTTCTTTTTTTGCATCGGTCAGCAATACGGCCAGCGCATCGCTATCTGTATTAAAACTACGGGTTACGGTATTACGCATAATTTATTCTCCTGATTTCGGGCAATAAGAAGCCCGGCGGGTTTACGCCATTAAATTTCTGTTTGGATTAATTCGGCATGGTTAGCCGTTTGGGAAATAAACTCACCACTGCACGAAAATGATTCATCGCTGTAATAAGCGCCTTTTTCTCGTCAGTAGTCAGCTCACTTAATTCGAGCTCATGACGAGCCGCCGGGATTTTTGCCAGAAAGAAAATAGCGGCCAGCGCCCGATTATTTTCTTCAAATTGTGGATCACGTTTATCGCGCATATCATCGACAAAACGTTCAACCTCTTTCCAGCTATCGCCCCAATATCTCGCGCGCAATTCAGCCACATGATTGAGACCGGCCAGACGTTCACCCGCTTTTAGCGGAACAGTCGCAGAAACAGCTTCGATAGCCATGATTCCCCCTGCTTTTGAGTGGAGAGACCAGCCAGTAAATCAGCCTGTGAGCTGCTCGGGTGCCAGCGCTTGCCGTCCTTACCTGCGATCCAGCCGTGGCCATAGTGCATGCTAGGACTTTGCTTTTTAAGCAAAGACGCGAATGATGGTTCAGTATTCAACATAAGCACCTCACATCAGACCGAATGAGGCACTGAGACCGCTCATGGTGTCTACAACGCTTGTCATTGCCGGGTTAGCCTGAAGCCGCGCATGCAGCGCCAAAGCCGACAATGACAACATGCGAATTCCAGCATTTACGCTTTCAATCATGTTGTGCTTACGTGCAGAGGTCAGGCGCTCATCAGAGACCGCACCGCTTGCCAGCTCGCCGAGTTCACGCATTGCGCGCATGACGTAAGACTGTAATTTGTCTTTAGCCAGCTCATTAACCGGCACGCATGGCAGGCAATGAATCTGCGCCAGAAAACCATCAACGAGGGTTGAGTCTTCGGTCAGGTCAGTCAGCAGCCACAATTCAGGCGGCGTGAACTGGTGAGGCTGTTCCGGGTTGAGCTTGTTACGTAACGTTTGAACGTTCATACCCGCTCGCTCGGCCAGCTTCGCCATGTTGTGACGCTGCGCAAAAGCCCGGCATGCTTCGTCATAGTGGGGATGTTTGGAAACTTTAAAATCAAACATGTTGCATCCTTACAATTCACATAAAGTGAATTAAGCGCCGATGACGAGTTGAAAACGGGAATGACCCAACGCCTTACGCAACTGTTCTTCTTTCCAGCGTGCGTAATAAATGCGAATCGGGCCACCTGCTTTCTTGCAGCCTTTACGGATGGTGCGTGGTTCGATTGGTACACAAGGGTTATCGCCGGTTGTCCAGCGGTAGGCGGTACGTTCAGAAACACCCTCAAGTTCCGCGAATTGCTGAAGCGTGACTACAGGAGACGGGATTTTGATGATTGCGATTTCAGAAGCCATGTTGCATGATTCCCATTTTGACAATGTTTACAATCAATGGCCTCTGTTTGCCAACTTCTGCCACTGATTGCCCGAATTAGCAACGATACTAATACCCAATTGAGTATTATTAAATACCCAAAGGAATAAAATTTGATACTTGATACTCAGGTGAATAACGACGAGTTACTGGATAGAATTTGCCAAGTATATGGTTTTACTCAAAAAATCCAGCTAGCCCGGCACTTCAATATTGCAGCCAGCTCCCTACAAAATCGCTACACGCGAGGCACTGTTTCTTATGATTTCGCCGTGCAGTGCGCCTTAGAAACTGGAGCAAGCCTACTATGGCTACTTACGGGGCAAGGCTCTCAATATGATGGCAAACCGTCCCCAACGGATCCGGCAACGATAGACGCTTTCACTCTTAGTGATGGAAAACTCGCAGAAAACTCACCATTGAGTATTGATTCCGGTTTTTTTAGCAAGCAAATGTCAAAAGGCATTGCTGTTCGCGCCGATGGAAAGCTGTACTTCATAGAACAAGATGCCTCACTTTCTGATGGCCTTTGGTTGGTTGATATTGAGGGGGCTACCAGCATCAGAGAATTGACGCTCCTACCCGGTAAAAAATTACACGTTGCAGGCGGCAAAGTACCGTTTGAGTGCGGGATAGATGAGATAAAAACGATTGGCCGTGTCGTGGGTGTATACAGCGAGGTTAATTGATGACTGTCCGTAAAAATCCGGCTGGCGGTTGGATTTGTGAGCTCTATCCAAACGGTGCAAAAGGCAAACGTATCCGAAAGAAATTCGCTACTAAGGGTGAGGCTCTGGCGTTTGAGCAGTACACCGTTCAAAACCCGTGGCAGGAAGAAAAGGAAGACAGGCGCACGTTAAAAGAGCTAGTTGATTCATGGTATAGCGCTCATGGCATTACACTGAAAGACGGCTTGAAACGCCAGCTAGCCATGCACCATGCTTTCGAGTGTATGGGCGAACCACTCGCACGCGATTTCGATGCCCAGATGTTTTCCCGCTACCGAGAGAAACGGTTGAAAGGTGAGCACGCTCATTCAAACAGAGTGAAAGAGGTATCGCCTCGCACGCTTAATCTTGAGCTGGCCTACTTCCGGGCAGTGTTCAATGAGCTAAACCGCCTCGGAGAATGGAAGGGTGAAAACCCACTGAAAAATATGCGCCCATTCCGCACAGAAGAAATGGAAATGGCCTGGCTAACTCACGACCAAATTTCGCAACTGCTCGGAGAGTGTAAACGGCATGACCACCCTGATTTAGAAACTGTGGTAAAAATCTGTCTCGCCACTGGCGCACGGTGGTCTGAGGCTGAGAGTCTGAAAAAAGCCAGCTTGCGAAATACAAAATCACATACACCAACACGAAAGGCAGAAAAAACCGCACCGTTCCTATCAGCAAAGAACTCTACGAGTCTCTGCCTGATGATAAAAAGGATCGGTTATTTAGTGATTGTTATGGCGCGTTCCGGTCAGCTCTGGAAAGAACAGGCATCGAACTACCGGCAGGACAGCTTACCCACGTTTTGCGCCACACCTTTGCCAGCCATTTTATGATGAATGGCGGTAATATTCTGGTCTTACAACGCGAGCTAGGCCACACTGACATAAAAATGACGATGCGCTATGCTCATTTTGCCCCAGATCACTTAGAAGACGCAGTCAAACTCAACCCACTAAATAAACAATAATCTTTTAAAGAGAATTAACATGTACCTCGATGAATCTGGATTAAACCCTAAGCTTAAAGGTCTTTGGTTAATGTTAAAAAATCAAGATCTAATGTCTCACATCAGCTTGGATGATATAAGAGAAAGAGCGCAAAGAAAGGGTATATCAATTTTAGAAATAAAAGAGGTTGATTTTGGTTATCAACATATAATGAAAGGTGTACTACTTAAAAGCGACATTGGAACAATCATACTACCAAGAACTAAAATAGAAGACTTAACACATTACCAATCAAATATAGAGCCGACAAAAAACATACGAGAGTTTTGGAAATCTGTTGATTGGTTTATTCCTGTATATATTAATAATTTAAAACTTCATGATGCTTTAAAATTCACAGGGGCAACACCAAAGACCCGTAAACATTATGATAAACTCAAGTTTCAGGAAATGTTCGATTATGCATTTCCTCAAATTTACGATCTATCTACAATTATTCCTATCACTATGCAAGTGCTACCTAAATCATCCTCTTTTAACAAGCACCTACCAATTATAAGGGAGGCAATTCTTGCGTTCTACAGCGGCATGCAGGTATCAGCAACAGCCTCGCTGATACCAATTATTGAAGACATTATAAGAAGCATTCTTGGTGTACAAAGTAGACGTTCTGATACCATTAGTAATGTAAACAAGTGCATTGATAATGCCTGCCTAAATGCACTCCTGATGGATATACATAATGCTGACTGGATTCCAAGAGAATATTGTGAAGAAACATTTTTAATCACGACGAATGAACGAATATTAATATTAGAAACAATAAGAGATTGGCTTACTGAGAGTTTCTATGCAGACACCAATAATTATACTAATTATTCCGGCTTCAATAGACATCACTTTGCACATTCATTGTCTAATATCTGGCATCATAAAACTAATTTCTTTAGAGCTATTGGCCTTATTCAAGCATTAGCTTTTGTAGAGTGTTTTGCGGTTAAAGGAAGTAAGCTAAGTATTTTCATACCATCCTATGATGAAAATTCTGAATCACTTCATTTGGAAATATTAGCATGTTTAGAGCTACAGGCTCATAAAAAAATGGCTATTGCAGCAATTCAAGCCAGAGAGGGGCTTCCTCATACATCAACAGCATCAGATGATGGATGGCTCTTACGAGCCGGAATACTGAGTGAAAGGATGGATAAAGAGGTAATTGCAAACCTTAAAAATAAAGGATGGCAATGTTACAACTTTGAAGACCCTATAAAAGAAGGCGAGTATATTACCGTTGAAGCAAAAAAGGACCAGAGAAACATAAAAGTCGCGCTTCTCTATAGTTGTGCAACTTCAAGAGAAATTTATTTGGCGTTAGAATCCACATGTGATTATATTCTTTTTCAAAGCGCCGCTTATAAAATTAAAGAATTTACTCAAGGAATAACAAAAGAAGTGCAGCCTTTAAGTGCCTGGCTCGCTCCTGATTAACTCTAACAAAATGCCTTCATACCAAACAGACTCTGCCACAAGAAATGGCGATAAAATGGCGATAGAAATGGCGAATGATAGGTAATCACTGGCAAACAGTGGCAATCTATGTCAATGATAAATAACGCAAAGTATTGATTTTCGGTTGTTACTGTAGGAACTCATAATCGCTTGGTCGTTGGTTCAAACCCAACAGGGGCCACCAAATTTTAGATTTAAAATCATATAATTAAGCCACTCGAAAGAGTGGCTTTTTTGTTCCTGAATTTTAAAATGGCACCACAAACCGCTGAGCAGCGCGCATGGCTTAGCGTGTTGTCGCTATCCCATTAAGAGGATAAAAAGTCCGTTATAACGCAGGGAAAATTTGCGCTTACGCTAAAACAGATAGCATTCTGCCTTAGCAAAATATTGCTCAGAGCATCTCGGGCAGCCTATAACCGCCGCACTCCTGTTGACTTCTGTCTAACTACGCAACGTAGTCTTAAAATATCTTTCATTCCTGCAATGCTGGAATTCATACTACTCACGATAAATGTAACAACACAGGTCAATTTCCGAAAAATAACCATAGCCTGCGCCAGCTGATCGAAATCAACGCGTTCCTCCCCCCGCTCTTATATATAACCCGCTGACTTACAAAAAGGATGAAATGATGAAAATACGGGATATATCAATCAGTACCTGTCTGGCACTGTTATTAATGGGTTGCGTAGCTAAACCACCCATGACGACGGAAAATGAAAGAGGCCGCCGCGTTTGCTTTTAATGTCGATGCTTCGCAGGTGACAATTTCCGATGCGAGGCAGCAGGATGTGAAAACCAACTTTGTGGTCACCATCGGCAAAACCAGCCATCGCTGCTATGTGACGAAGGCCGCCGAGCCGAAGCTTTACGGGCTGATCCCGCTGGGCGGCGGTAGCACCGTCTCGAATGCCATCTGCGCCGGCGCCAACCCGACGCTAGCGAGCAAAACCTGCGACGCCCTGTCGCAAAAAGCGGGCCGCTGCTGAGCCTTTGCGCAGAAGAAGGCCGCTAACTGCGCATTTAGTCACTTTTTCTGCCGTTTTACCGCGGTCGCTTAGTTCAGCGACCGCACCTGCTGATAAGAATTGAGCCGTTCCCGCAGCGAGGTGAGCCAGACATCCGGCTCCTGACGGCAGATTTCGGTGAGGATCGGCGTCAGCACCAGCTCGGCTTCATGGAAGTCGGTCCACTCCGGCGGCTCCAGTGAAAAAGGATCGTTCATCAGCCAAATCACCATCGGCGTCCAGGCGCGCGGATCCAGTTGCAGATAATCCTGACAGCGCATCATATCTCGGGTCCGCGCCTCATCGGGGACGACATCCTTTCCCACCGCGGCGCTACTCATTGCCAGTACTGTTATTCCTGCCAGCAGATGTTTCCACACCCATTTTCGCCAGAAGGCGCGTTTTTCTTTCGCCATTGTTATTATTTTACCTGCCAGTTGTCGCCGGACGATATTCCCGAGAACTCACCTTAATAAGAGCAGATTAATCGTTTGCATTTTTTTTAACAGCAGACCGCGCTGAAGCAAGTGAACGCCCGTTCCTACAGCTGTCATCCAGCTATGCAAATATATTCGTCTGGCTCAGCTCCACAATATTTCCCTGGCCCAAAACGATTTGTGTTACAATTACGCCTTATAACGGCATCGATAAAAATAACCCCCGCCGCACCTGCACCAGGCATCGCCCTTCTTTTTTCATATCAGGATTTACGCCCCCATGAATGCGATAATCATTGACGATCATCCATTGGCACGTATCGCCATTCGCAACCTTCTCGACAGCAACGGTATTACCGTCGCGGCAGAGCTCAACAGCGGCGCTCATGCCGTGCAGACCGCGGAAAGCATGCAGCCTGACCTGCTCATCGTCGACGTCGATATTCCGGAGCTCAGCGGTATCGAGGTGCTGGAGCAGCTGCGCAAACGCCGCTACCAGGGAACAATCATCATCATTTCCGCTAAGAATGAACTGTTCTACGGCAAACGCAGCGCCGACTGCGGAGCAAATGGTTTTGTGAGTAAAAAAGAGGGAATGAATAATATCCTCGCCGCAATCGACGCAGCCAATAATGGCTACAGCTATTTCCCCTTTTCACTGGAACGCTTCTGCACCCACGGCATCACCGATCAGGACCGGCTGGATACGCTGTCAACGCAGGAGATGAAGGTGTTCCGCTATATTCTCAGCGGCGTCGACTACACCACCATCGGCAGCAAAATGAATATCAGCAATAAAACGGTAAGTACCTATAAGGTCCGTCTGATGGATAAATTAGGCTGCAGCACCCTGCTTGAGCTATATGACTTTGCGCAACGCAATAAAATAGGGTGATGGCATGGCGGTTCGTCTTATTTTATCCGTCGTTGTCGGGCTGGCGCTGAGCCTCTCGCCTGCCGCGTATGCCATGAAACAGCTGGAGCTGAAGAGCCATTCTCATATCGCGGCGATCGATATCCCGCTTAGCGGTAAGGAGAAAGCATGGCTGGCGGCGCAGCCGACGCTGACCGTCGGGACCTGGCTTCCCGAGAGGACACCTATCGTCTATGACGGCGACGAGAAAAGTTATCAGGGCATTAACGCCGACTATCTGGCGCTGATGGCGCACAGCCTCGGACTGAAGGTGATTATCCGCCAGTATGACACCGAGCAGCAGGCGCTCACCGCCCTGGCCGACCGCCAGGTGGATACCCTGCTCACTCAGGTGGCGCACCGGGATGCGCTCGCCCCGGGCCTGGATCAATCCGCGCCGCTGCTTAAAACCTGGCCGACGCTGGTCACCTCGCTGAAATCCCCTCTGCCGCCGCTGACCACTGACCGCCGCGTCACGCTGGCCTGCACCCGCGATTGCGCTTTTTTCGATATTATTCAGCAGGCGTTTCCCAACGCCAAAATCACCCTTTATGATAGCGACTATCAGGCTCTCGCCTCGGTGGTCAGCGGCGAGAATCAGTATTTTATCGGCAACAACATCACCACTGGCCACTGCATCTCGAAATATTTCTCGCAATCGCTGGTTATCGCGCACTATTTTCGTCAGCAGGAGCAACACAACCGCTTTGTCACCCGTGACGATCGGCCAGAGCTGCATCAACTCTTCGACCGTTTTATCCATGCCGTCGACAGCGACACCGCGATGCGGATCATGCAAAACTGGCTCAACCGTGGCGATCTGTCGTTTCTCAATACCCCGCTTACCTTTAGCCCCGAAGAACAGCGCTGGCTGCAGAAGCATCGTCGCGTCCGCCTGCTGGTGAACCCCTATTTTCCGCCATTTACCCTGGTGGATAACGAGGATGAACTGCGCGGCATCATGGCCGATATGCTGAATATTGTCTCACTCCAGACCGGCCTGCAGTTTGACCCTATTCTGGTGCGCAACCGTCAGGCTCTGGCAAAGCGCATGGAAAAAGAGGACTGGGCGATCATGCCCGCCGCCACCCTGACCCCACAGCCGCAGGCCTACGTCACCCTCAGCGATCCGCTTATTAACGTGGCCTTTGTGCTGGTCGCCCGCGGCAGCGCCCCCGACCAGCATCTGCTGAAGCGCTCGGCGCGGATCGCCCTGCCGGTCGGGCCTATCGCCGCCCATGATCTGAAAGCGCGTTTTCCGCTGATTAACTGGGTGGAAACGGATAACGTTGGCGTCGCCATGAAGATGGTAGAGGAAGGCGAAGTGGATGCCGCCGTAGCCTCGGAGCTTTCCGCCCGCTATATGATCGACCACTACTATCCACAGGGTCTGCACTACACCCGCATTGATGGACTCCCCGTCGCGGCCATTCGGCTGGCCATCCCGCGCGATGAACCGGTGCTGGCCGCCATTCTTAACAAAGCGCTGCAGGTTATTCCGCCACGGGATATTCTGCAGATGACCGAGAAGTGGTCGAAAATCTCCAGTCAGCAAATAGAGAACTGGAGCCAGTACAGCCGCCAGTTTTACCAGCTGATCGCCTTTGCGCTGGTGCTGATCGCCATCAGCCTCGGCTGGGGACTCTCTCTGTGTCGGGAAGTGCGCAAACGTAAAGACTCCCAGCAGCGGCTCGAGGAGGAGCTGGCGCAGAAAGAGGCCCTCTCCTGTGCGCTGGAGCGCGAAAAAGACAAAGCGATTCAGGCGACAAAAGCCAAGAGCCGCTTTCTGGCCAGCATGAGCCACGAGCTGCGCACGCCGGTGAGCGCCATCGTCGGCTTTCTGGAGCTGCTGGCGAAACCTGAGCTGAACGTCGGCCAGCGTAAAGAGGCGATCGAGCTGGCGGGGTCGACGGCGCAAACCCTGCTGGGACTTATCGGCAATATTCTTGATATCGACAAGATTGAATCGGGAAAATACCAGGTTACCCCGCAGTGGAGCGATGTCGCACAGTTAGTGTCGCAGCAGTGTCATACCTTCGACGCGCTGGCGCAGCAAAAGGGCATCGATCTGCACTACCATAACGCGCTGCAGGAAGGGACCATGCTGTGGGTCGACCCGCAGGCGCTACGGCAAATCCTCAATAATCTCATCGGCAATGCGCTGAAGTTTACCGTCGAAGGCGCAATTCAGGTCTCCTGCCGGCTGACGCCGGCGAATGAGACACAGGGAGAGTTGGCCCTCATGGTTAGCGACAGCGGCTGCGGGATCAGTGAAGCAGAGCAGGCCACCCTCTTCCACCGCTATGCCCAGGCGCGCCAGGGACGCCAGCAGACCGGCTCCGGACTGGGGCTGGTCATTTGCAAAGAGCTGGTTGCGCTGATGCAGGGTCGCCTGGAGATGGTCAGCCGTCCGGGCGTGGGGACCACTTTCACCATCACGCTGCCGGTCAAGGCGAGCCGCTGCGCGATCCACGCGCCGCAGGCGTCGCCCGCCAGACCGCAGGCTCTACCCGGGCTGGCGATACTGATAGCGGACGATCACCCCACCAACCGGCTACTGCTCAAGCGCCAGCTCAGCACTATCGGCTATAGCGTCGATGAAGCCTGCGACGGTGAAGAGGCAGAGAATAAGCTCGCCAGCAAACATTACGATCTGCTGATAACGGACCTCAATATGCCGAAGAAAGATGGCCTGGCGCTGGCGGCCTCGCTACGCCGTCGCTATCCGGGCCTGGTAATTTGGGGCGTGACTGCCAGCGCGCTGCCGCAGTCGCGGGAGGCGTGTCTGGCCAGCGGCATGAATATGTGTCTGTTTAAGCCGGTGTCGGTCCAGACGCTGAGTCATGAGCTCAGCCGTTTAGCGGTGGGCCGCGCATCACCTCACGCTACCCGGCACCTGAAGCTCAGCGTGCTGAGCGAGAATACGGGGGGAGACCAGGCGCTGATGAATGAGATGCTGGAGACGTTCCGCGATGCGTCGGCCGCGGATTTACAGGCTGCCGGACAGGCAATCGCCCGGCATGAGCCGCAGATTTTTCTGCGGGCGCTGCACCGTCTGCACGGTTCAGCACAAATTCTGGGGATTACTGCGCTACAACAACTGTGCGCCCCTTTTGAGGCAAAGCGGCCTGATTCGCTGACGCCGGCAAGCTGTCTGGAGGTGGTACAGCGCATCACCGGCGTCATGCGCGAGATCGATGGCGAAATCGACGCCCTGATCGGCCGCTAGCCGTTCCGCTCGGGCAGTCCGCCTGCCCGAGCGTTAAGGGGACATCCTTGTCAGTTTTTTCCTCTGCGCTCTCTCAGGGTGGAACAAGTATCAGTTGCCTGCCACCAGCATCTCGCTATCCACCACAATGCCCTCTTCAGCGCCCTTCAGCACCAGATTCGCTTCGTAATATTTACCGGCTTTCAGCAGTTCTTGCGCCTGCGCTACCGCCTTACGGGTCTGGTTAAGCGGCATCAGATACTGGTTCTCAATCACGCCAATACCGGCCAGACGCAGGGTATCGATAGCCCCTTTCTGATCGCCTTTCGCCAGCTTTTCGTTGGCGGATTGGATAGCGCTCTCTTTTTCCGGCGTGGCCACATAGTCTTCAGACAGGGCGATAGAGGCGTTAATGATCACATAGCGATCGGCGATCATTTTGGCTTTAGCATCAGTTTTCACAAACTTCGCCCAGCTGGCATCATCGGCGGCCAGCAGCGCGGCGGCGTCGTCTGTCAGTTTTTTGGCGCTATCCGGCTGGCCATGGAACAGCGCCAGACGGGCGAACTGGATGTCGCGCATCGCATTCGCGCCCTGCACCGCCACCTGCAGCACATCGGCGGCTTCTTTCTGTACCTGCGTCGTGGCTGCCGCGGCTGGCGCTGCCGTCGCGCTATCTGTTGCCCATACCGGAGAGGTACTCATCATGGTTGCCAGCAGGCTCGCCAGAATGACTTTTTTCATCGTTGACTCCTGATTAAAATCGGTAAGCATCACCAAACGCAGCCAGCTTAAAAAATTATCGTGGGCATTGAGAATCAGAGCCCGGAAGTAAATATTGCGGGCCTGGTCTGACAGCTGTCAGACCAGGCGTATAAAGTGGCCTCGGCGCTCTTATTTACGCCTGCCGATCGCGCGGCCTACTATTTTCCTCAGACCTTTCTTTTGGCCCGCTGAATAAACCCTCACGCTTTTTATTCAGCGTCAGGCCGCCAACCGGGATCTGCGGAGCAATTATGTTTATGTTTAGCCATTACACCTTAAATGCGTTTAGCCCACGCGTCTTCATTCGATATAAACGGCATGCCTGCCTGATGGCGGTATTGCTGTTTATCTGCGGAGCCTGTTGTCTGGCCTGGCCGTTGGTCGCCGGCTGGTATCTCGCCACAGTAACCGGCATATTATTGATGATCTGCGGCTTCTATTCGCTGTACAGCCTGATTGTCTTCCGCCAGCAGCACTGGAAATCACGCCTGGTGGCGCTGATCTTCGCCATCGCCTGGATCGTGCTCGGCCTGAGCTTTGTCGTCAATCCTCTCAACGGTATGAGCAGTCTGGCCATTTTATTTGGCTTTTTATTTGTTCTCGGCGGTATTTCCCGCATCGTTAACGGATGTCAAACCCGCAAACAAAGCGGCGCTGGCTGGAATATTTTTATCGGCCTGTTGGATTTACTTATCGCCTGCCTGTGGCTGGCCATGAACCCGCAGCAAAGCTGGTTATTTATTACCGCCTTTATCGGCGTTGAAATGATATTTAGCGCCATCGGCTTGTTGGTCCTGCGCAATAAAATGAAGCACGCTGAGGCTTAAGCCCTATTTTGACACTGGAGAAGAAAATGAATTTACCTAAAGCACTCGTATTGACCGTGGCGGCTACCACATTCTGTCTGATGACCAGCCCGGCGTTCGCGGTTGAGGAAACCACGCCGCAGAATATGACCTGTCAGGAATTTATGGATATGAACCCAAAAAGCATGACCCCGGTGGCCTTCTGGGTAGTGAATCGCAACACCGACTTTAGCGGCGGCGACTATGTTGACTGGCATGAAGTCGAGACCGTTTCGGTACCGAAAATGCTGCAGGAGTGCCACAAGACCCCCGCCGCTAAACTTGGCGATCTCAGCGCGGTCATCAAAAAATACCCCCCCGGCATCAGGCCGGGGAAACCCGCCGCGCTGCGGCGGGTCCCGCTTTACTCATCGATACCGCATTCGCACGGCAGATGGCGGCCGATAAGCTTGCGATACAAAAACGCCCCGATAATCGCCCCCACCACCGGCGCCAGCAGCGGCACCAGAAAGTAAGGGATCGCCAGCCCACCGGTAAAGGCGATCGAGCCCCACCCGGCCAGACTGGTAAACAGTTTTGGACCGAAGTCGCGCGCCGGATTCAGCGCAAAGCCGGTTAGCGGCCCCATCGACGCGCCGATCACGGCGATCAGCAAGCCAATCAGCAACGGCGCCAGCGGCCCGCGCGGAATTCCGTTGCCGTCGTCGGTCAGGGCCATGATCATCGCCATCAGGATTGCCGTGATGGTGGTCTCCACGGCAAACGCTTGTATAAAAGTGATATGTGGATGCGGGTACGTGGAAAAGACCCCGGCCAGGTTAAGACTGGCGGCAGTGCCGCGCACGATATGCTGACTCTGTTCAAGATCGAGAAACAGCTGGCGATAGAGCCCATACACCAGCGCGGCGGCGCAGAAGGCCCCGGCCGTCTGGGCAACAATAAACGGCAGCACCTTGCGGCGTTCAAAACAGGCGAACAGCCACAGGGCAATGGTCACCGCCGGATTAAGGTGCGCGCCGGAGACACCGGCCGTCAGGTAGATGGCCATGGCGACGCCAAGGCCCCAGATAATACTGATCTCCCACTGACCAAAGCTGGCCCCGGCGACCCGCAGCGCAGCGACGCAGCCCGCGCCGAAGAAAATGAGCAATCCGGTGCCAAGAAACTCGGCCACGCACTGCCCGGTTAAGGTAGAAGTCTGGTTCATTATCGGCATCCTGAAATAGCACGTTAAAGAGAGAGGCTGGCGCGAGCGCCCGTTTAATTCGCCTGACCGGCCAGTAGCAGCCCGGTGGCGACCGCATTGCGCGGCCCTTCTGTTCCCCGAATATTGCCCTGCCCGGCGACCACGCCATAGTGCGACAAGGCTTCCGTGATAAGCTGCGGGATCTCAAAGTCCAGCGATGAGCCGCCCACCAGCACCACAAAGGCGATATCGCGAATGGAACCGCCGGGTGAGACCTGGCGCAGCGCGCGCAGGCAGTTGGTGACAAACACTTTCTCTTTCGCCTGCCGGCGCACGAGACGAATTTTTTCCAGCGGGCTGGCGTTATCGATCGGCACCAGTTCGCCCTCCTTGATGTACACCACTTTGGCGAACACCGCCGGGCTGAGGGCTTCCCGAAAGAACTCCACCGCGCCATTCTCGTGACGAATACTGAACAGGCTTTCCACTTTGGCCAGCGGGTATTTTTTAATCGCTTCCGCCAGCGAAAGATCCTCGAGGCCCAGCTCGGTTTTAATCAACAGGCTGACCATATTCCCCGCCCCGGCGAGATGGACCGCCGTTATCTGCCCCTCCGCGTTGACGATCGCCGCATCCGTCGAGCCGGCGCCGAGATCGAGGATCGCCAGCGGCGCCGCACAGCCGGGAGTGGTTAACGCCCCGGCGATGGCCATGTTGGCCTCCACGCCGCCCACCACCACCTCGGTCTGCAGTCGGGCGCTCAGTTCGCGGGCGATAACCTGCATTTGCAGACGGTCCGCTTTCACCATCGCCGCCATCCCGACGGCATTTTCCATGGCGCACTCGCCGGCCATCCCGCCCTGCACCTTGCGCGGAATAAACGTATCCACCGCCAGCAGATCCTGGATGTATATCGCGCTCATCTCATGGCCGGTCAGGGACGCCATTACCTTGCGCACCCGCTCAAGCATGCCGCCGGCGTGAGTGCCCGGTTCGCCGCGGATGTCGCGTACCGGAGCGCAGGCGCTCATCGCCTGCATGATGGCTTCCGCGCCCTCGGCGACATCGGCCTCTCCGCGGCGCTTTTCGCCGCTAATGTAGAGGTTGCCCGCCGGGATCACCCGCGACTGCACGTCCCCCTGCGGGGTCTTGAGCACCACCGCTGAACGGTTGCCAATCAGGGCGCGGGCGATGGGGACGATGGCCTGGGTCTCTTCCGGGCTTAGCCCGAAGAAGGTGGCGATCCCGTAGGGATTCGACAGGATCCGCACCACCTGGCCCGGCGCGGCCACTTCCACCGCCGCCATTACCCCCTCGGGGACCTGCTCCAGCAGCGTCACTTCATCTACCACCGGCAGGGTTTTACGCAGGCGGTTGTTCACCAGCACGCCGTCGTCCTTTTTAAGGATCGCCGCCACCACGTTGATCCCCCGGTCGAGCGCCTCATTGAGCCACCACACGGCGTCAAGGAAATCGACGGCGTCGTCAATCAGTACGATCCACCCCTCGGCATACTGCGCCGCCGGCAGCGTCGCCAGCCGCCCGAGGGCGATAGTCGTCCCCACGCCAACGCCCACCCCGCCCGGCGTCTGCGGGTTATGACCGATCATGGTCGATTCGGTGATAATGGTCTCGGTGATGGTCTCCATCGCCACATCGCCAATCACCGGCGCGGCTTCGTTAAGATAGATGCGAGAGACATCGCTCATCGACCACGGTGTTTTCGCCAGGGCCTGCTCCAGCGCGGCGAGGGTCCCGGCGATATTGTCCCGCGTCCCTTTCATGCCCGTCGTCGCGACGATCCCGCTGGCAACAAACGCCCTCGCCTGCGGGTCGTCGGACGCCAGCGCCACCTCGGTGGTGGCGTTGCCGATATCAATCCCGGCTATTAACGGCATGCTGACCTCCGCTTAGCTTCCTTTACGCAGCTTATGCCGCTGCTGATACACTTCCGCCGACTCCCGGACAAAGGCGGCATTCACTGTCGCATGCCAGGTGTGCTCCAGCTCGTCGGCGATCGCCAGCAGCTCCGCCTGCGAGGAGCGGAACGGGCGCAGCGCGTTATAGATAGCCAGAATGCGCTCGTCAGGAATGGCGATAAGCTCCGCCGCGCGGCGGAAATTGCGCGCCACCGCATGGCGCTGCATCTGCTCGGCAATCTGCGCCTGGTACTCAAGGGTCTGGCGGGAGATCCGCACATCCTGCGGGCCCACCTCGCCAGAGAGCACCTTCTCGAGGGTAATATCGGTCAATGGTTTGCCGGTAGGCGTCAGGATATGCTCCGGGCAGCGGGTGGCTAACGGATAATCCTGCACGCGCATGGTTTTCTCGCTCATGGTCACTCCCTTACTAAGTCGACGTGCAGGGTGACGGGCTCGGCGTCCTGCACCACATGCTTGGTCTCTTTGATATGAAATAGCGCGGCTTTGGCCATAAATTTCGGCCGCACCATCTGGTCGTTCACCACCGGCACCGGCGAAGGTGACTCTTTGCGCGCATAGCGCGCGGCGTTTTTGCCAATCTGCCGGTAGGTCTCCAGCGTCAGCAGCGGCGCCTGGGAGAACAGCTCCAGGTTGCTGAGCGGCAGCAGATCGCGCTGATGGATGACCGTGGTCCCCTTCGACTGGATACCGATGCCGATCCCCGAGCCGCTCAGGTTGGCAGCATCCCAGGCCATAAAGGAGACGTCGGACGTGCGCAGAATGCGCACCACCCGGGCGTGAAGCCCCTCTTCTTCCACCCCGGCAATCAGCTCTTTGAGGATCGCGCCATGGGGCATATCGATCAGAGTGTGATGCTGGTGTTTATCGAAGGCAGGGCCGACGCCGATCACCACTTCATCGGCACGTTCATCGGCAGAAGCTACCCCGCCCTCGCGGGTTTTCAGGGTAAAAGAGGGCTGAATTTGGGTTGTCTGTTGCACAGGAATACCGCCTTATTCAATGGTGTCGGGCTGAACCACGCCCGGAATATTTTTGATCTCCGCCCAGCGTTCGGCAGAGATGCGATAGCCGGTGCCCGGCCCCTGATAGTCATTGATGTCGTTGACCGCGCTCACCACCTCGAACTGCCGATCGAGAATGGCCGAGGTCTGCAGGTAATCGCCGGTGACCCGCTGGCGCAGCATATTGAGAATATTGCTGGCGATATCCTCAAAGCCGCTGCGGCTCAGCGCGCCGACAATATCGAGGCCGGTGATGTTGCGCTTCATCATCTCTTCCACCGCACTCAGATCCTCCACCACGTTACGCGGCGGCATCTCGTTGCTGCCGTGCGCGTAGGTGGCGGCCTCCACCTCCTCGTCGGCGATTGGCGGCAGCCCCAGCTCGCGGAAAACCGCCTGGATCGCCCGCGCCGCTTTCTGGCGAATGGCAATGGTTTCCGCCTCGGTCACCGGACGCAGGCCGCCGTCAACCATCAGGTCACGCTGCAGGATGTTGTAATCATCAAAATCTTCCGCATCGAAGTTCGAGCCGGCGAACATGTTGTCGTAGTTCGGCACCGCGCTGTAGCCGGAGAAAATAAAGTCGGTGCCCGGCAGCATCTGCATCAGGGTGCGCGCGGTGCGGCGAATATCCGAGTGGGAGAAAGTCTGGTCGTTGGCGGACGCCACTTCGAGGTCGAGCATAGAGGCGATCAGGTTTTCCGCCAGCACCGCCCGAATGCCCGACGGCACAGCGCCGGTCATGCCGATACAGCTCACCGCGCCGTTTTGCAGTCCCTGAACCCCGGCGCCTTTGGTAATGAAGATGCAGCGCGATTCGAGGTAGAGCATCGACTTGCTCTCCGAATAGCCCATCAGCGCTTCGGATCCGGTGCCGGAGGTGTAGCGCATTTTCAACCCGCGGGAGGCGTAGGCCGAGGCGAGGAACGCCTTTGACCACGGCGTATCATCGCCGTCGGTAAATACCGCTTCCGTGCCGTAGACCGACACCGTCTCGGCGTAGCTGGTTAAGCCACGCATGCCCAGCTCCAGCTCGGTGGCCTCTTCCACCGAGCACTGCGTCAACACGCCGGGGCGGCCGCACTGCGAACCGACCAACAGCGCCAGGGCGTTAAACGGCGCATAGCGCGCGATACCGACCGTGGTCTCCTGTTCTGAGAAGCCGCGGATCCCGGCCTCGGCGGCGTCAGCGGCAATCTGCACCGGATTATCTTTGAGATTGGTGACGTGGCACTGGTTGGAGGGGGTCCGGCGGGCACGCATCTTCTGCAGCGCCATCATCATCTCCACCACGTTCATCTGCGCCATCACCTCGACCGCTTTGGCCGGCGTGATGGCGGTAGTGATGGCAATGATCTCCTCCCGGCTGACGTGAATATCCACCAGCATACGGGCTATTTCCACCGCCTCCAGGCGCATTGCCTGCTCTGTGCGCTCAACGTTGATCGCGTAATCGGCGATAAACCGGTCGATCATGTCAAACTGGTCCCGGCGTTTGCCGTCCAGTTCGACGATCAGACCGTTGTCCACTTTTACTGAAGAGACCGGGTCAAAGGGGCTGTCCATGGCGATCAGCCCCTCTTCAGGCCACTCGCCAATCAGCCCGTCCTGATTGACGGGGCGCTGGGCCAGTACTGCAAATCGTTTTGATCTTTTCATTGTTCATCGGCTCAAAAGGTGAAATCCGCAGACGGTAGCGAATACGCCGGGCCAGCGTCGTTGCCGCCCGGCCATTACCGGCAATAGCGGAACTTTAAATGAGCCAGTGGTGAAAAAAATAAATTTAATTTCGTTTCAATTTGGCACACGAAATCTACCGACAGTTTCACTATGAAACTTTACTCCGGCGGCAAAAATAAAAAATGTGATCGCCCGCAATGATATAAATCAATTAATAAAAAACGCCCTTAATTACGTTTTGCCGACGCTATTTTAACCCTATTGACTAAATCATGGCGGGCGACAAAATAACGCTGACAAAAATAAAGCAAGCCAACCGAATGGTAATAGTTTTGTACTATCGCCCCCTACTGACTATTCGCGCCAGCGTTATCCTGGTGCGGGAGAGAATGATGAACAAGAGCCAACAAGTTCAGACAATCACCCTGGCCGCCGCCCAGCAAATGGCGGCGGCGGTGCAAAAAAAAGCCACTGAGATCAACGTGGCGGTGGTGTTTTCCGTGGTTGACCGCGGAGGCAACACGCTGCTTATTCAGCGGATGGACGAGGCCTTCGTCTCCAGCTGCGATATTTCCCTGAATAAAGCCTGGAGCGCCTGCAGCCTGAAGCAAGGTACCCATGAAATTACGTCAGCGGTCCAGCCAGGACAATCTCTGTACGGTCTGCAGCTAACCAATCAACAGCGAATTATTATTTTTGGCGGCGGCCTGCCAGTTATTTTTAATGAGCAAGTAATTGGCGCCGTCGGCGTTAGCGGCGGTACGGTCGAGCAGGATCAATTATTAGCCCAGTGCGCCCTGGATTGTTTTTCCGCATTATAACCTGAAGCGAGAAGGTATATTATGAGCTATCGTATGTTTGATTATCTGGTGCCAAACGTTAACTTTTTTGGCCCCAACGCCATTTCCGTAGTCGGCGAACGCTGCCAGCTGCTGGGGGGGAAAAAAGCCCTGCTGGTCACCGACAAAGGCCTGCGGGCAATTAAAGATGGCGCGGTGGACAAAACCCTGCATTATCTGCGGGAGGCCGGGATCGAGGTGGCGATCTTTGACGGCGTCGAGCCGAACCCGAAAGACACCAACGTGCGCGACGGCCTCGCCGTGTTTCGCCGCGAACAGTGCGACATCATCGTCACCGTGGGCGGCGGCAGCCCGCACGATTGCGGCAAAGGCATCGGCATCGCCGCCACCCATGAGGGCGATCTGTACCAGTATGCCGGAATCGAGACCCTGACCAACCCGCTGCCGCCTATCGTCGCGGTCAACACCACCGCCGGCACCGCCAGCGAGGTCACCCGCCACTGCGTCCTGACCAACACCGAAACCAAAGTGAAGTTTGTGATCGTCAGCTGGCGCAACCTGCCGTCGGTCTCTATCAACGATCCGCTGCTGATGATCGGTAAACCGGCCGCCCTGACCGCGGCGACCGGGATGGATGCCCTGACCCACGCCGTAGAGGCCTATATCTCCAAAGACGCTAACCCGGTGACGGACGCCGCCGCCATGCAGGCGATCCGCCTCATCGCCCGCAACCTGCGCCAGGCCGTGGCCCTCGGCAGCAATCTGCAGGCGCGGGAAAACATGGCCTATGCTTCTCTGCTGGCCGGGATGGCTTTCAATAACGCCAACCTCGGCTACGTGCACGCCATGGCGCACCAGCTGGGCGGCCTGTACGACATGCCGCACGGCGTGGCCAACGCTGTCCTGCTGCCGCATGTGGCGCGCTACAACCTGATCGCCAACCCGGAGAAATTCGCCGATATCGCTGAACTGATGGGCGAAAATATCACCGGACTGTCCACTCTCGACGCGGCGGAAAAAGCCATCGCCGCTATCACGCGTCTGTCGATGGATATCGGTATTCCGCAGCATCTGCGCGATCTGGGGGTAAAAGAGGCCGACTTCCCCTACATGGCGGAGATGGCTCTGAAAGACGGCAATGCGTTCTCGAACCCGCGTAAAGGCAACGAGCAGGAGATTGCCGCGATTTTCCGCCAGGCATTCTGAGTGTTAACGAGGGGGCCGTCATGTCGCTTTCACCGCCAGGCGTACGCCTGTTTTACGATCCGCGCGGGCACCATGCCGGCGCCATCAATGAGCTGTGCTGGGGGCTGGAGGAGCAGGGGGTCCCCTGCCAGACCATAACCTATGACGGAGGCGGTGACGCCGCTGCGCTGGGCGCCCTGGCGGCCAGAAGCTCGCCCCTGCGGGTGGGTATTGGGCTCAGCGCGTCCGGCGAGATAGCCCTCACTCATGCCCAGCTGCCGGCGGACGCGCCGCTGGCTACCGGACACGTCACCGATAGCGACGATCATCTGCGTACGCTCGGCGCCAACGCCGGGCAGCTGGTTAAAGTCCTGCCGTTAAGTGAGAGAAACTGAATGTATCGTATCTATACCCGCACCGGGGATAAAGGCACCACCGCCCTGTACGGCGGCAGCCGCATCGAGAAAGACCATATTCGCGTCGAGGCCTACGGTACCGTCGATGAACTGATATCCCAGCTGGGCGTCTGCTACGCCACGACCCGCGACGCCGGGCTGCGGGAAAGCCTGCACCATATTCAGCAGACGCTGTTCGTGCTGGGGGCTGAACTGGCCAGCGATGCGCGGGGCCTGACCCGCCTGAGCCAGACGATCGGCGAAGAGGAGATCACCGCCCTGGAGCGGCTTATCGACCGCAATATGGCCGAGAGCGGCCCGTTAAAACAGTTCGTGATCCCGGGGAGGAATCTCGCCTCTGCCCAGCTGCACGTGGCGCGCACCCAGTCCCGTCGGCTCGAACGCCTGCTGACGGCCATGGACCGCGCGCATCCGCTGCGCGACGCGCTCAAACGCTACAGCAATCGCCTGTCGGATGCCCTGTTCTCCATGGCGCGAATCGAAGAGACTAGGCCTGATGCTTGCGCTTGAACTGGCTGGCGTCAATATCGTACTGCTTCATTTTGCGCCACAGGGTGGTGCGGCCGATATTGAGCAGCTGCGACATCTCCTGCACCCGCCCGCTGGTCACCCGGGCGGCGTGAATAATAGCTTCCTTTTCGATGGCGCTAAAAGTCAGGCTGGCCGGCAGCAGCGATGACGCGCTATCCCCGCCCGGCCGCTCGGAAAAGAGATATTCCGGCAGATTACTCAGGCGAATGTGGCCGTTGTCGCTGCTGATGGCGATATTCTCAATGACGCTGTTGAGCTCAAAATCATTCCCCGGCCACGAGTAGGCCACCAGCTGCGCCAGCGCGTCATCGTCCACTTTCAGTCGCGAAGAGAAACGCTTCTCCAGGCTCTTCAACCGGTTATGCACCAGCGACGGAATACTGTTGCGTCGGGCGCGCAGCGGCGGGATGACGATCTCAAAGGAGTGCAGCGCATAGTACAGCTGGCGGCTAAAGCGGTTCTGTTCCACCAGATTGGCCAGATCGACGGTGGTGGTGGCAATCACCTTCACATCCACCGGGATCAGGCGCCGGGCGTCGAGGCGGGTGAGCACGCCCTGCTTAATCACCTGCAGCAGGGCCGACTGCAGCTCCGGCGCCAGATACTCGATCTTTTCCAGAAACAGGGTGCCGCCGTTGGCCAGCTCAAGGCGGCTCAGGCGACCATTTTCATCGTCGGTAGGGGCGCTGCCCATAAAGTCCTGGCCCAGCACGCTGTCGGCATATAGCTGGCAGTTGACGGCGATGTAGGGGCCGCCCGCCCGTTCGCTTTCATTGTGAATAGCCTGGCTCAGCAGCTCTTTCCCGACCCCCTCTTCGCCGCACAGTAGCACCGGGAAGCCGCCGCGCGCCGCCTGGCGGCCAAAGTGGATCAGGCGTCGGGTTTCCGGATCGTCGGCAGACATCTGCTCAAAGGTGTGGCTGACTTTACCGAGCTGGCTGGTCATCAGCTGCCGCATCTGCTCCACCGGATGCAGCAGCAGAATAAAACTGTTGCCTTGCGCCTCGACAATCGGTTTTAAGGTGATCACCGCGTCGACAAACTGATGCTGACTTTCAAAGGTGACTTCGACGTGATTCAGGCCGCGGGCGTGTTTGATGGCGCGGCGCAGCAGCGCCGGGAGGGTCACCAGATCGGCGATATTTTTCCCCTGGCTGGCCTGAGCATCAAGATGCAACAGTCTCGCCGCCTGAACATTGAGAAACTGCAGCACGCCCTGTTCGTTCCACGCCATCACCCCATCGTCCATGCTCTCCAGCAGGCCGTACATCTGATTGAGGTGACGGTTGGATTCCGCCAGCAGGCTGTCGGTAAGCAGGGAGTTACCCACCTCGCGGGCGATGGCCAGCGTCAGGGAGAGGTCGGCGCTGGACTGGTGCTCGACCAGACAGCAAAGCGAGATAGAGCCGAACAGCCTCCCGTGGTTATCAAACACCGGCGTCGAGCAAAAACTCCATGGCTGTAGCGCCTGCTTAAAATGCCGATCGCCGGCGGTGTTGATCGGCTGGCCCTGCATCGCGGCCAGCGACAGCGCGCAGGTGCCGATAATGCTCTCCGCGCAGTAGCTGCCGTCGCGAAATCCCAGGGCAGCCAGCTGGGCCAGGGTTTGCGGCTCGCCGCAACGGCTCAGGATGCAGGCGGACTCATCAAGAATAAACAGCGCGCAGGGGCGGCCGTCCATAAACTCCCAGGCGTCTTCCAGCGCCGCCTGGCCGATGGTCAGCAGCGCGGTTTTACGCCGACAGATGGAGTCGAAGGTCAGGCCCTGGGCCTGGTGCGGCGTTTGCCAGGTTTCGCGCTGCATAAACTTGCTGCAGCGGTGCCATGACTGGGCGATGACGGAAGAGACCGCCTTCCCGGTATCCTGAGTCTGAACAGTCATATCCTTTTCCGCGTTGTACCATAGAGAACCCCTCCGGCAGCGACTGCCGGAGGGGAGAAAGAAAAACCGCTGACCTGGGCCAGCGGTTTAGCCACCGCGAATTAACGCGCCAGCCACTGCTGGCCTAACAGATCGGCGGTGAGGATAGCGGCATGGACGCTCTCCGGGGTCACCGCAAACGGCATATTATGGATGGTTTCCCCTTCCGCGCAGGTAGCTTTCGCCACCGCGGCGATTTTCTCGTCGATCCCCTCTTTGACGCCCATCTGCGCGAGCGTCACCGGCAGGCCGACGCGCTGGCAGAAGCCCAGCACCGTTTCAATCTCGTCCATCGGGCTGTTCTGCAGCACCAGCTGCGCCAGGGTACCGAAGGCCACTTTCTCACCGTGATACAGATGGTGGCACTCTTCAAGAATGGTGAAACCGTTGTGGATTGCATGGGCAGCGGCCAGGCCACTGCTTTCAAAGCCAATGCCGCTGAGGTAAGTGTTCGCCTCGATGATGCGCTCCAGCGCTTCGGTCACTACCCCGGCCTGCGCCGCCAGACGGGCCTTTTCGCCCTCCGCCAGCAGCGTATCATAGCACAGGCGGGCGAGGCTCAGCGCCGCCTCGGTGGACTGTCCTCCGGCCATGCTGGTGGCGCGCGCATCGTAGCAGGCTTTGGCCTCGAACCAGGTGGAGAGCGCATCGCCCATGCCGGAGACCAGCAGGCGTACCGGCGCTTTGGCGATAATCGCCGTGTCCATCACCACCATATCCGGGTTTTTCGGATAGATCAGATACTCTTCAAACTCGCCCGCTTCGGTGTAGATCACCGACAGCGCGCTGGTCGGCGCATCGGTCGAGGCGATGGTCGGGATCACCACCACCGGCAGCTTCTGGTAGTAACCGATCGCCTTCGCGGTATCGAGGGTTTTACCACCGCCGATCCCGACCACGCCGCGGCAGCCCTGTTTTTGCAAAATCGCCATCAGACGGTTGATTTCCGCATGGCTGCATTCGCCGTTAAACCGTTCCGCATGGCAGCGAATATCGTGGCTCTGCAGGCCATTCACCACTTTCTCTCCCGCCAGCTTCATTACGAAATCGTCGGCGATGACGAAGAAGCTCTCCGCCAGGTTTTTGGCATATTGACCGAACAGAACAGCAGCATCAGGACCCTGAAGATATTTGGCTGGAGATTGAATAACTTTTAGCATTCCTTTCACCCTCAAATAAGTGCGCATGTAGACATGATGAGCCCTGGCGTTATCCGCGCCGGCCAGTGAAGCGCGGCCTGAACGGAGCGTACCGGAGCAGTGCGATCACTGTAGGGCCGGCAGGGAACAAAAAAATCTTTCGCCTTTTTGTTCTGATATGAAACACAGGTTAATTTTTTACGTTCCATATTGGAACAAAAAAACCCTAGTCTCTGTCAGGATTGCGATCCCGATCCGCTCCTTTGCCGCATAATGCCCTTACAATCCTCCGTGTTTGACCGCCTTTTCTCCCGCAGTCGGCAGAAAATCAGCAAGAAATTTTTTCCCACCCGCTTCGCCAGCTATCCTGACCGCCGCTTATGGCAGAAGAAAAAAAGCGCGCCAGCTCGCATTTTCACCATATCCTCAGCAAAAACGTTCCATAAAGAAACAAAACAAGGAGGCAATGTTTCGTAATGAAACCCGATCGTCGGGGCATTCTTTTTTTCGCCCGCTCAGCCAGAATCATCATATCGCCAGGCACGCTCCACCGTCAGACGATACCCCTACGCGATGACCGCCTCCGCCAGCAGAGAGGCGGCATCGAACCTTCTCCAACGGAGCACTGAATAATGAAAAAGCTGATTAACCGTGTTGAAGATGTACTGAATGAACAATTACAGGGGCTGGCTAAAGCCCATCCGCAGCTGACCCTGCATCAGGACCCGCTGTATGTGACCCGCACCGACGCGCCGGTGGCTGGCAAGGTGGCCCTGCTCTCCGGCGGCGGCAGCGGACATGAACCGATGCACTGCGGCTATATCGGCCAGGGCATGCTCTCCGGCGCCTGTCCGGGGGAAATCTTCACCTCGCCGACGCCGGACAAAATGTTTGAATGCGCGATGCAAATTGACGGCGGCGAAGGCGTCTTGCTGATTATCAAAAACTATACCGGCGACATCCTGAATTTTGAGACCGCCACCGAGCTGCTGCATGAGAGCGGCATTAAAGTCACCACCGTGGTGGTCGACGACGACGTGGCGGTGAAAGACAGCCTCTATACCGCCGGTCGTCGCGGCGTCGCCAACACCGTACTGATCGAAAAATTGGTCGGCGCCGCCGCCGAGCGCGGCGACTCGCTGGAAGCCTGCGCTGAACTGGGCCGCCGCCTGAACAATCTCGGCCACTCGATTGGTATCGCCCTTGGCGCCTGCACCGTACCGGCTGCCGGGCAGCCCTCCTTTACGCTGAAAGATGACGAGATGGAGTTCGGCGTCGGCATTCACGGCGAGCCGGGCATCGACCGCCGCCGCTTCAGCTCGCTGGACCAAACCGTCGATGAGATGTTCGATACCCTGCTGGAAAACGGCGCTTACAGCCGCACGCTGCGCCAGTGGGATACCGTCAAGGGCGCGTGGCAGGAAGTGCAGCAGAGCAAAACCGCGTTGCAAAACGGCGACCGGGTTATCGCGCTGGTTAATAACCTCGGCGCCACTCCGCTTTCCGAACTGTATGGCGTGTATAACCGCCTCGCCCAGCGCTGCGAAGCGTCCGGCATCATCATCGAACGCAACCTCATCGGCAGCTACTGTACTTCGCTGGATATGGCGGGCTTCTCCATCACTCTGCTGAAAGTGGATGACGAGACGCTGACGCTATGGGACGCCCCGGTTCACACCCCGGCGCTGAACTGGGGAAACTAAGGAGCACGACATGTCACTGAACAGAACGCAAATCGTCGACTGGCTGTACCGCTGCGGCGATATTTTCACCAAAGAGAGCGATTTTCTCACCGGCCTCGATAAAGAGATTGGCGACGCCGACCACGGTCTCAATATGCACCGCGGTTTCAGTAAAGTGGTCGAAAAGCTGCCGTCGATTGCCGATAAAGATATTGGCTTTATCCTCAAAAACACCGGCATGACGCTGCTCTCCAACGTCGGCGGCGCCAGCGGCCCGCTGTTCGGCACCTTCTTCATTCGCGCCGCGCAGGTGACCCAGGCCCACCAGAGCCTGACGCTCGACGAGCTGTACCTGATGATCCGCGAAGGTGCGGACGGTGTCGTCAATCGCGGCAAAGCGGAGCCAGGGGATAAAACCATGTGCGACGTCTGGCTGCCGGTGGTGGACTCCCTGCGCCAGTCCAGCGAGCAGCACCTGTCGATCGCCGCCGCGATGGATGCCGCCTGCGAAGTGGCCGAGCGTGCGGCCCACGCCACCATCACTATGCAGGCGCGTAAAGGCCGCGCCAGCTATCTCGGCGAGCGCAGCATCGGACATCAGGATCCCGGCGCGACCTCGGTGCTGTTTATGGTTCAGATGCTGGCCGCCGCCGCCAAAGAGTAAGGAAATCGCGATGGTAAACCTGGTTATTGTTTCTCATAGCGCCCGGCTGGGCGAAGGTGTCGGAGAACTGGCCCGGCAGATGTTAATCAACGATGGCTGCAAACTGGCGATCGCCGCCGGGATCGACGATCCCGACAGCCCGATCGGCACCGATCCGCTTAAAGTCATGGAGGCGATCGAATCCGTGGCCGATACCGATCACGTGCTGGTGATGATGGATATCGGCAGCGCGTTGCTCAGCGCCGAAACCGCCCTCGATCTGCTCGATCCGGCGATTGCCGCGAAGGTGCGACTGTGCGCCGCGCCGCTGGTGGAAGGGACGCTGGCGGCCACCGTCAGCGCTGCCTCCGGCGCCGGGATCGACAAGGTGATCGCCGACGCCATGAGCGCCCTGGAGGCCAAGCGGGTTCAGCTGGGTTTACCTTCGCCAACTTCTGACGCCGCGCCGGCGCCGATGCTTGCCGACGACGGCGACACAAAATCGGTGTCAGTCATTATTAACAATCACAACGGCCTGCACGTGCGTCCGGCGTCGAAGCTGGTCGCCGCGCTGGCGGGCTTTAACGCCGATCTGCTGCTGGAGAAAAACGGGAAGTGCGTCAAACCGGACAGCCTCAACCAAATCGCGCTATTGCAGGTCCGCCGCAACGATAAGCTGCGCCTGCTGGTCCGCGGTCCGGATGCCGACGCGGCGCTGGCGGCGTTTCAGGCGCTGGCCGCCGATAACTTCGGTGAATCGCCTGCGGCGCAACCGGCAGCGGCTCCGGCAACGCCCGAGCGCGTCGAAGGCGCTGCCCTGCGCTATCCGCTGGCCCTGATCCAGCCGCTCCGCCCGGCTGCCGCCGATGCCGCCCGCGAGCAGCAGCGCCTGCGCCAGGCCATTGACCAGACGCTGGCGGATCTTATCGCCCTGACCGAGCTGGCGGAAAATAAATTTAACGCCGATATCGCGGCGATCTTCGCCGGGCACCACACCCTGCTCGACGATGACGATCTGTTTGATGCCGCCAACGATCGTCTGCTCACCGAACAATGCACGGCGGAATGGGCATGGCATCAGGTGTTGATGGAGCTCAGCCAGCAGTATCGCCAGCTGGATGACCCCTACCTGCAGGCGCGCTATATCGATATCGAAGATATTTTGCAGCGCACCCTGCGCCATCTGCAGGGCGTTCAGGAGAGAGTGCCGACGCCCGGCGAGCCAACAATTATTATTGCCGACAACATTTATCCCTCAACCGTCTTACAGCTGGATGCCAGCTTCGTTAAAGGCCTGTGCCTGCGCGATGGCAGCGAACAGGCTCACGGCGCGATTATCGCCCGCGCGGCGGGGATCGCCTGGCTGAGCCAGCAGGGCGAGGCGCTGAACAGCGTGCAGCCCGGCGAGACTATCGTGCTCGATATGCGCCACCAGCGCCTTATCCGTGACTAAAATTCACGTTGACCGTTACCGCTCCGGGGGCCTGCCTCCGGAGGGTGAGTTTTCGCTTACTCTTCAGGAACCACTATGTCTCAATTCTTTTTTAACCAGCGCGCCAGCCTCGTCAACGATGTGATTGAGGGTACCATTATCGCCAGCCCGTGGAATAACCTCGCCCGTCTGGAGAGCGACCCGGCGATCCGGGTGGTGGTCCGTCGCGATCTGAATAAAAACAACGTGGCGGTGATCTCCGGCGGCGGCGCCGGCCATGAACCGGCGCACGTCGGCTTTATTGGTAAAGGTATGCTGACCGCCGCGGTCTGCGGCGATCTGTTCGCCTCGCCGAGCGTCGACGCGGTGCTCACCGCCATTCAGGCAGTGACCGGCGAGGCGGGCTGCCTGCTGATCGTCAAAAACTACACCGGCGATCGGCTTAACTTCGGTCTGGCGGCGGAGAAAGCGCGCCGACTCGGCTACAACGTGGAGATGCTGATCGTCGGCGACGATATTTCGCTGCCGGATAACAAACAGCCGCGCGGCATCGCCGGGACCATTCTGGTGCATAAAGTGGCGGGCTATTTCGCCGAGCGCGGCTTCAACCTCGCCACCGTCCTGCGTGAAGCGCAATACGCCGCCAGCCATACCGCCAGCATCGGGGTGGCGCTGGCCAGCTGCCACCTGCCGCAGGAAGCTGACAGCGCGCCGCGCCATCAGGCCGGTCACGCCGAGCTGGGAATGGGCATCCACGGTGAGCCGGGCGCCTCGACGATCGCCACGCAAAACAGTGCGGAGATCGTTAACCTGATGGTGGAAAAACTGACCGCCGCCCTACCGGAAACCGGCCGCCTGGCGGTGATGCTCAATAACCTCGGCGGCGTGTCGGTGGCTGAGATGGCGATTCTGACCCGCGAGCTGGCCAACACCCCGCTGCAGGCGCGCATTGACTGGTTAATAGGCCCGGCCTCGCTGGTGACGGCGCTGGATATGAAAGGCTTCTCGCTGACCGCCATCGTGCTGGAGGAGAGTATTGAGAAAGCGCTGCTTTCGGATGTGGAAACCGCCAGCTGGCAGAAGCCGGTGCAGCCGCGGACTATCAACGTCGTGCCGTCCACCCTCGACAGCGCCCGGGTGGATTTTACACCCTCGGCCAACCCACAGGTGGGCGATTACGTGGCGCAGGTGACCGGCGCCCTCATCGATCTTGAAGAACATCTCAACGCGCTGGATGCCAAAGTAGGCGACGGCGATACCGGCTCCACCTTCGCCGCCGGGGCGCGCGAGATTGCCGAGCGGCTCGAGCGTCAGCAGCTGCCCCTGAACGATCTGCCAACGCTCTTCGCGCTGATCGGCGAACGCCTGACGGTGGTGATGGGCGGCTCCAGCGGGGTATTGATGTCTATCTTCTTCACCGCTGCCGGGCAGAAGCTGGGGCAAGGCGCCAGCGTGGCCGAGGCGCTGAACGCCGGTCTGGAACAGATGAAGTTTTACGGCGGCGCCGATGAGGGAGACCGGACGATGATCGACGCTCTGCAGCCGGCCCTGGCGGCGCTGCTGGCCGAACCGGAGAATCTGCAGGCCGCTTTCGCCGCGGCGCAGGCCGGGGCGGATCGCACCTGCCAGTCAAGCAAAGCCGGCGCCGGACGCGCGTCCTATCTCAACAGCGATAGCCTGCTCGGCAACATGGACCCCGGCGCCCACGCGGTGGCGATGGTGTTTAAGGCGCTGGCGGAACGCTAAGCCTTCCCCGGTGGCGCTGCGCTTACCGGGGCGATGTAACACCGCCGAATAGCAGGTCGGGTAAGGCGTAAGCCGCCACCCGACAAAAAACGGCACCGCCGGTAGCCCGGATAAGGCGCGACGCGCCGCTATCCGGGTTTTACCACGATGGCTTTTTACTTGCTGTGCCAGTACGCCTGGGAACGCACCAGCTGCTGATCGATGCTCTCGTCTTCAAAGCGCGCCAGCAGCGATTTCACCACCGCGCCTTCGCCGGTCAGCCAGATAAAATAATCCTCCGCCGGCACCTTCACCTGCGCCAGACGCTCGGCGACGAAGGCCGGATTGTGGCCCACCACCCACTCGATGTTAAAGCCGTCGAGATCCGCCAGATAATCTTTATACGACGCATCGGCGATAGTAACGATGGCCGTCACCTGCGGCCTCGCCGGCAGCTGGCGTAATCCCAGCAGACGACGGCGCAGCGCCGGCATGCCGGACTCATCGCAAACATACAGCTGCCAGGCATAATCTTCCGGCACCACCAGCGAGCCACGCGGGCCGCCGATCACCAGCTTATCGCCCACTTTTGCTTCCAGCGCCCAACGGCTGGCGATACCGCCATCGTGGATATAGAAATCGTAAGCCAGCTCGTGACGTTCGGCATCGTACAGCGGCGTATAGTCGCGGGTGGCAGGCCGCACGCCTTCCCCCCAGTCAATCCCCTCCTCGGTCACCTGCGGCGGGGTAAATGCCGCGCCCGGCTCGGGGAAAAAAAGCTTGGTATGGTCGTCAAAGCCGTGAGAGGCGAAGCCTTCCAGCGCCTCGCCTCCCAGCACGATACGCTGAAACGCCGCGCCTGCGCGCTCCACGCGCAGCACCGTCAGCTCACGGAAACGCAGCTCATTGCGGACACGCTGCGGGTACTTGTCTGCTTTGGTTTTTGTCATCATCGATTGCCTTCGTGAACGGTAAATAGATATATCTAAACTTGATGCAAATGATAATGATTGCCAACTAAAAAGAATGCAAGTCTTTTTTTGATATAGTCAAAACAAACCGCATCAAAATCCACATCCAGAAAACAATCACATATATATCAACATCTTAAAAAATAAATAGCAACCAGCATTGCGAACATTCATTTTTTAGATATAAATTAGATATATCAAAAAACAGCAGGAGGTAACCATGCGACATCATCATGAAGAAGGGCGTGGGCCACGCGGGCGCCACGGTGATCCCAGCGAACACGGCGACCATGGCCGCCGCGGCGGCGGACGTCGCCAGCGTTTCTTTGGCCACGGCGAACTGCGGCTGATCATTCTGGATATCCTCAGCCGCAGCGCCAGCCATGGCTATGAGCTGATCAAAGAGATCGAAACGCTTACCCAGGGGAACTACAGCCCCAGCCCGGGGGTGATCTATCCGACGCTGGATCTGCTCCAGGACCAGGGCCTTATCAGCGTGGAAGACGACAACGGACGCAAGAAAATCCTTATCAGCGAGGAAGGAAAACAGCTGCACGCCGAAAACCAGGAGCACCTGGCCCATATCCAGGAGCGCCTGCAGGCGCGGATGGTCGGCTGCGAGCTGCGCCGCGATCCGCAGATGAAGCGCGCGCTGGAAAACTTCAAAGCGGTCCTCGACCTGAAAGTGAACCAGCAGGCCAGCAGTGCCGCCCAGCTCAAGCAGATCATCGGCATTATTGACCGGGCGGCGATGGAGATCTCTCAGCTCGACTAAGCCTCTTTTTTCACCACCGGCTGCCCCGCGCTGGGGCAGCCCGCACCACGGCGGATCGCCCCGACCATTGCCGCCAGGCAGAAAATCTCGTCAGCTCAGGAATAAAACGTGCCAATAGTGGCGCAATGAGATTAAATTTTACACAATTCGTCTTTTACTTTGCATTTATCCCGATTTTCACCGCTTCTGCCGAACTGGCGTAATCCCTGCAATACTTAATCCAGTATCGTGTGATACGTCCGCCCCAGGAGCACATTTTGAACAGGTTACCTTCCAGCGCATCGGCTCTGGCCTGCAGCGCACACGCACTGAATCTCATTGAAAAGCGCACGCTTGATCATGAGGAAATGAAAGCACTTAACCAGGAGGTCAGGGAATACTTTAAAGAGCATGTGAATCCGGGGTTTTTAGAGTATCGAAAATCGGTCACAGCCGGCGGGGATTACGGAGCCGTAGAGTGGCAAGCGGGAGGGTTAAATACGCTTGTCGACACCCAGGGACAGGAGTTTATCGACTGCCTTGGTGGGTTTGGCATCTTCAATGTAGGGCACCGTAATCCAGTTGTGGTATCCGCCGTCGAGAATCAACTCGCGAAACAACCGCTTCACAGTCAGGAGCTGCTGGACCCGCTACGCGCGATGCTGGCGAAAACCCTGGCAGCCTTAACGCCCGGGAAACTAAAGTACAGTTTCTTCTGCAACAGCGGTACCGAATCGGTAGAGGCGGCCATCAAGCTGGCGAAAGCCTATCAGTCGCCGCGCGGTAAATTTACCTTCATCGCCACCAGCGGCGCCTTCCACGGTAAATCGTTGGGCGCGCTGTCGGCCACCGCCAAGTCGACCTTCCGCAAGCCGTTTATGCCGCTGCTGCCGGGCTTCCGCCACGTGCCGTTCGGCGATATCAACGCCATGCGCACCATGCTGAGCGAGTGCAAGAAAACCGGCGACGACGTCGCGGCGGTGATCCTCGAGCCGATTCAGGGCGAAGGGGGCGTGATCCTCCCGCCGGCGGGTTACTTACCGGCGGTGCGTAAACTGTGCGACGAGTTTGGCGCATTGCTGATCCTCGACGAAGTGCAGACCGGCATGGGCCGCACCGGCAAGATGTTCGCCTGCGAGCATGAGAACGTCCAGCCGGACATTCTGTGTCTGGCGAAAGCGCTCGGCGGCGGTGTGATGCCGATCGGCGCGACGGTGGCGACGGAAGAGGTCTTCTCGGTGCTCTTCGATAACCCGTTCCTGCACACCACCACCTTCGGCGGCAACCCGTTGGCCTGTGCGGCGGCGCTGGCGACGATCAACGTGCTGCTGACGCAAAACCTGCCGGCGCAGGCGGCGCAGAAAGGCGATATGCTGCTGGACGGTTTCCGCCTGCTGGCGCAGGAGTATCCGGATCTGGTGAATGAAGTGCGCGGGAAAGGCATGCTGATGGCTATCGAGTTTGTTGATAACGAGATTGGCTACGACTTTGCCAGCGAGATGTTCAGACAGCGGGTGCTGGTCGCCGGGACGTTAAACAACGCCAAGACGATCCGCATTGAACCGCCGCTGACGCTCACCCTTGAGCAGTGCGAGCAGGTGCTGAAGGCGGCACGCAAGGCGCTGGCGGCCCTGCGCGTTTCGGTCGAAGAAGCGTAATAAAGTGTCCTTCACCCTCTCCCTCTGAGAGGGTGAAGGATAACCCTCACACCTGCGGTAACAGGCCGATAAAGCTGCGCTTCTGCCGCGGCTGCGACATCATCTCCTCCAGCTTTTCGACGCAGGCTAAATAGTGCGGCGTCTTCTTATGCGCCAGCACCGCCTCATCGTCTTTATAGGCTTCGTAGATAAAAAAGCGGGTTTTCACCTCGGGATCCTGCAGGACATCAAAGCGCAGGTTGCCTGGCTCCCGCAGCGCGCCCTCGTGGTTGGCGCGAAACACCTCGAGAAACTCATCCACCCGCTCGGGTTTAATATTGATCTCCACTAGCGTGACGTTCATTTCAGCTCTCCCTGTTTTTCTTCCTGCCAGAACTGATACGCTTCGCGCGCGTTCAGATTCTCATGCACCACCTTTTTCACCGCCTTCAGCATCGCGCGCGGGGCGCTGGACTGGAAGATGTTGCGCCCCATATCCACCCCGGACGCGCCCTGGTCGATCGCCCGCCAGCACATCTCCAGCGCCTCATGCTCCGGCAGTTTTTTACCGCCGGCGATAACGATCGGCACCGGACAGCTGGCGGTCACTTTTTCAAAGCCTTCCTCAACGAAATAGGTCTTCACAAACTGCGCCCCCATTTCGGCGGCAATCCGGCTGGCCAGCGAGAAGTAGCGCGCATCGCGGGTCATCTCTTTGCCGACGCCGGTAACCGCCAGGACCGGCATACCGTAGCGATTGCCGGCGTCCACCAGTTTGATGATGTTATTGATCGACTGATGTTCGTATTCGCTGCCGATATAGACCTGCGCCGCCACCGCGCATACGTTGAGCCGCAGCGCGTCTTCCATCGCCACCGCCACGCATTCGTTGGAGAGTTCGCTCAAAATCGAATTGCCGCCGGAGGCGCGGAGCACCACCGGCTTATTGGTGGCCGCCGGTACCTGGCTGCGCAGTACGCCGCGGGTGCACATCAGCACGTCGGTGTCGGCAAACAGCGGCGCAATCGACAGGTCGATACGCTCAAGCCCGGTCGTTGGCCCCTGGAAGTAGCCGTGATCGAAGGCCAGCATCACCGTGCGGTTGCTGTGCGGATTAAAAATGCGCGCCAGCCGCGACTGCATGCCCCAGTCCAGCGAGCCGCAGCCTTTCAGGGTATACAGCGTATTCTGCTGCGGGCGGTCGATGCCGAAGTCCTTCCCCTCTTTGATATCGTCTAAATCTGCCATCTCATCCTCCGTCAGAAGTCGTAGTTGTTGATGTTCTCTTTGCTGAACACCACGCGCTCCGGCAGCAGCACGATACCGTTGCCCTTCGCCTCATACTGATAGCCCTGCACGCTGTTCGGTTCGACCTTCAGCGAGCCGATATCTTTCACCTCAACGCTGTCGCCTACGTTAAGATCGCCCTTTTTCAGTAATCGATCGGCGACGTTAACCGCAATTTTGCCCTGCTGAACCACATCCCACAGGCCGAACGCTTTCACCGTGCCGCGCTCAACGTACGGACGCATCACGTTCGGCGTACTAAAGCCGACAATCGCCACGCCCTGACGCTTGAGGTTCTCTGCCGCCTGCGCCGCCGCCGGCAGCGCATTGGCATCCGGCGCGATAATGGCGTCGAGATCCGGATAGGCTTTTAAGATCCCCTCGGCGGTTTGTAGCGATTTGGTGGCATCGTTATAGCCAAACTGGGTGGTGACGATTTGCCACTGCGGATGTTCTTTTTCGATTTTGGCTTTGGCTTCCTTCACCCACTGGTTCTGGTCGGTCACCGTCGGGCTGGAGTAGAAAAACGCTACCTTGGCAGTAGGCTTCGTCACCTGCTTTTCCGCCATCTCGACCAGCAGGCCGCCAAGCTGCTGCGGCGTGCCCTGATTGATATAGATGCTGCGGCACTCCGGCTTGGTATCGGAATCCCAGGTCAGGACTTTCACCCCGCGCTGCATCGCCCGCTTCAGCGCCGGACACAGGCCGTCCGGCGAGACAGCGGAAACGATAATCGCGTTGTAGCCCTGGTTGACGAAGTTGTTGATAAGCTGCACCTGGCCGGAGACGCTGGGCTCGGTTGGGCCGTCATAGGTGACATCCACGCCCAGCGCTTTCCCCGCCTCTTTCGCGCCGTTGCCGCCGCTGGTAAAGAAGCCGACGCCGACCAGCTTAGGAATAAAGGCGATGCGGTCCGCCGCCTGCGCGGTGACTACGCTCATCGCCAGCGCCAGCACGATCAGTTTTAATTTCATTTTATGCTCCGATTGTTTTATGCGAGAAAAGACGCCGCCAGGTCGCGCGCACCCATTCACGGTGCAGGCTCAGCGAACGCCCCATCACCACCACAACCAACAGCGCCCCTGACAGCGCGCTCGACACCTGGTTGGGGATGCCGACCATCTGTAAACCCTGTTGCAGATACCCCACCAGCAATGCCGCCAGCGCGGTACCCAGTATCGATCCCGAGCCGCCGTAAATATTGGCCCCGCCGAGCACCGCCGCGGTCAGCGCCGGCATCAGCAGGTCGCGGCCTAAATCCGAACGTGCCGAGCCGAAATAGGAGACCATCACCAGCGCCGCGACCGCCGAGGCGACGCCCACCAGGCCATACAGCACGTACGGGATGCCGTTCACCGACAGCGCGGCATAGCGCGCGGCGCGCGGGTTTTGCCCGAGTAAAAAGAGGTGGCGGCCAAAGCGCCCGCGATGGGTCAGCAGCCAGAAGAAAAAGGTGATAATCGCGAACAGCACCAGCGGCAGCGGCAGACCGGCGAGGGTTAAATTGGCGAAGGCGGTGAAGCTATCGGGAAAACCGCCAATCCCCTCGTAACCGGTCGCGCCGGCCATCCCGGAAAGCAGCAGCGCGCCGCCGCCGTACAGATACAGCGTACCAAGCGTGATCACCAGCGGGCTGATGCCGGTGTAGTGGATCAGCGCGGCGTTGAATAACCCGCACAGCAGTCCCAAGAGCAACGTCAGCGATACCGCGAGCCACAGCGGCCAGCCCGCCTGGGTCATCACCCCGAGGGCGATGGCGCACAGGCCGATGGTCGAGCCCAGCGAAATATCGATCCCGCCGCTGATGATCACCAGCGTCAGCGGCAGCGCGACGATGCCGATGCAGATAAAGTCGCTGGTGCTAAAGAGCAGCATATTGAGATCCAGCATGCGCGGATTCAGCGCGCCGAACAGCAGGATCTCCACGATCAGCAACGCCAGCAGCGCGCTTTCCCAGTTAAGCTTCAGGTTCATTTAAGCCACCTCTTTGCTTTTGCGTTCAGGAAAGCGGGCAACCTGTTTCCCCCCTTTGTTACCGGGCTGGAAACGGCTGTACTTCAGCGCCCGCTGATGGCGGGCCAGCGCCTGACGCAGACGGCCATCGAGCACCAGCACCCCGAGCAGCACCAGGCCGGCGATAAAGTCGTTCCACCAGGCGGGAAGGCGGAACAGCACCAGTACGGTGTCAATTTGGGTGAGGAAAAAGGCGCCGAGAAACGCGCCGAGCAGCGTGCCGGTACCGCCGAGGAGCGAGATCCCGCCCAGTACGCAGGCGGCGATGGCTTTCATCTCCAGGCCGCTGCCGGTCTGATTAGGCACAAAACCAATCTGCGCGGCGAAGACGATCCCGGCGCAGGCCGCCAGCATACCGTTGAGGGTAAAGGCCAGCATCCGCGTGCGGTTGACCGCCACGCCCAGCTGGCGCGCGGCGGCGAGGTTATCGCCAACGGCGTAAAAATCACGACCAAAGGCGGTGCGCGACAGCAGCCAGCCGCCCGCCAGCAGCAGCGCCAGCACCAGCCAGCCCAGCGGCGACACGCCGATAAACGCAGGCTCCGAGAGCGATTTCAGGCTGTCGGGCAGGCCCTCGATCCATTTCCCGCCGGTCCACAGCAGCATTACCCCGCGATACAACCCCAGCGTGCCGAGCGTCGCGACGATCGCCGGAATGCGCAGCCCCACCACCAGCAGGCCGTTAAACGCCCCGGCCAGCGCGCCAATAGCCAGCGCGAAGGCGATGGCCGTCGCCAACCCGTAGCCGTTGTTCAGCGCCACGCCGACGGCGATGGCGCATAGCCCAACGGTCGAACCTACCGACACGTCAATATTGCGGGTCAGCATCACCAGGGTCGCGCCCAATGCCAGCAGGCAGAGGATTTGCGAGCTGGCGAAAATCATCGCCAGGGTCTGCAGGCTGAAATAGGCCGGATTGAGCGCCACCAGCACAACAAAGAGCGCCACGATGGCAAAGAAGGCGCTCAGTTCGCGATTCTTGAGTAACGTTTTCATGCCTGCCCTCCGAAGGCCAGGGTCATCATGCGATCGACGGTCACCGCCTGCCGCGCCAGCTCGCCGCTGTAGCGGCCCTGATGCATCACCAGCACACGGTCGGCCAGGCCGATGAACTCATCCAGATCGGAGGAGATCATCAGCACTGCCACATTTTGCGCGGCGACGCTTTTCAGCAGCTGATAGATATCGGCGCGGGCGGAGACATCCACGCCGCGCGTCGGCTCATCGACAATTAGCAGCAGCGGGTTGGCCTCCAGACAGCGCGCCAGCAGCACCTTCTGCTGGTTACCGCCAGAGAGAGTGCGCACCGGCTGATCGCCATCGGCCAGCTTGATCCCCAGCGCCCGGTGATAGCGCTCAACCACCGCCGCCTCCCGTTTCCCCTGCTGCCACCACGACGGCTGATTGAACATCACCGTGTTCCAGCGCACCGGCGCATCAAGAAACAGCCCCGAGACCTGGCGGTCTTCCGGCAGATAGACCAGCCCGCTGGCCAGCCGGGCTCGGGTGCTGTCATTACTAATCTCGCGATTCTCCAGCCAGATCCGCCCGGCGCGCGGTGGACGCAGGCCGTATAAGGTTTCAGCAAATTCGGTGCGCCCGGATCCCACCAGCCCGGCGAGGCCGACGATCTCCCCGGCGCGGATCTCCAGATTGAGATCGATAAAGCCTTCTCCGGTAAGATCCTCCACCCGCAGCACGGGAAAATCCTGCGCCTGGGTGCGGCGGTTGCCCGGCAGCGCCAGCCACAGCTTTTGCGTGTCGCTCAGCGTATGGTCGCGGCTGGCCGGCGTCATAGCGCTAATCAGTTGCTCATCGCGGTAAGTTGCGGTCTCGCCGCTCAGCACTACCGCCCCGTCGCGCATCACCGAAATATGGCTGGCAAGCTGGCGGATTTCGGGCAGTTTGTGCGAGATAAACACGATCCCCACGTCCAGCGCCTGTAACGCGCGGATCTGGCTAAACAACCTCTCCGTTTCCCCCGGGGTTAAAGAGGCGGTGGGTTCATCAAGGATCAGGATCCGCGCTTCGCGCATCAGGCCGCGCAGGATCTCGACCATCTGTTGATCGGCTACCTCGAGCGTGCTGGCGCTGGCATCGAGGTTGATCTGGCAGTTCAGCTGCTGCAGTTTTTTCCTGCAGTCGCGCGGCGGTATCCGCCCGCTTCGGCAAACGAAAGAGAATGTTCTCGCGCACGCTGAGGTTGGGAAACAGCATCGGCTCCTGCGGCACCAGATAGATGCCCAGCTGGTGGGCCAGCGCCGGGCTGAGGCGCGCAAACGCGCGGTCGCCGATCGTCAGTTCACCGCTATCCGGGGTTTCGACGCCGGCGATGATCTTCATCAGCGTCGATTTACCCGCGCCATTGCCTCCCATCAGGGCATGCACCTGGCCCGCGCATAGCGTAAAGTCGATGCCCTTCAGCACGGCAACGCCGGAGAACTGTTTGCGGATCTGGCGAGCTTCAAGCAGTGGCTTCATCGTCGCGCCTCGTTTGAACAAATGATTTTTAAATTTAATAATGTTCAAAAGCGTAGACGGTGAACTATATTTACAACCGTGCGAAGATCACAGTTTGGCGCTTTAGATCCTCAGGAAAAAATGGGCCAGCGATGAAAGATCCGTTTTGCCAGTCGGCTCACACTTTCCGGCCGCGCAATAGCGAACATATGATCTAAATTTTTATAAGAGTTCAATTTATGAGCGAAAAACGCATTACGGAAGAGAACCGCTACGCCGGGCTGGCGTTAGCCGAGGAAGAGCTGGTGGCGCGGGTGGCGTGGTGCTACTACCACGACGGCCTGACGCAAAATGACATCGGCGAGCGTTTGGGGCTGCCGCGGCTGAAGATTTCCCGCCTGCTGGAGAAAGGCCGCCAGTCCGGGGTGATCCGCGTGCAGATCAACTCGCGCTATGAGGGCTGTCTGGCGCTGGAAAGTGAACTTCAGCAGCGTTTTGGCCTCAAGATTGCCCGCGTGCTGCCGGCGCTCAATACTCCGCCGATGAATACCCGGCTGGGGATCGGCGCGGCGCAGTCGCTGATGGGTATTCTGCAGCCGGGTCAACTACTGGCGGTCGGCTTCGGCGAAGCCACCATGAGCTGCCTGCAGCATCTCAGCGGCTTTATCGGCTCGCAGCAGGTGCGGCTGGTGACCCTCTCCGGCGGCGTCGGCCCGTATATGACCGGTATCGGCCAGCTGGATGCCGCCTGCAGCGTCAGCATTATCCCGGCGCCGCTGCGGGTCTCTTCGGCGGAGGTCGCCGAGATCCTGCGCCGCGAGTCGAGCGTGCGCGACGTGATCCTCGCGGCGACGGCGGCGGACGCGGCGGTGGTTGGCATCGGCGCCATCGATCAGCGGCGCGACGCCACCATTTTACGCTCCGGCTATATCAGCGAGGGCGAACAGCTGATGTACGCGCGCAAAGGCGCGGTCGGCGACATTTTAGGTTATTTCCTGCAGGCCGACGGCCGGCCGGTAGAAGGACTGGAGATCCATCGGGAACTGCTCGGCGTAACCCTGGATGAGCTGGCGCAGCTGCCAACCATCGTCGGCGTCGCCGGGGGAGAAGAAAAAGCGCAGGCGATTTATGCCGCTCTGATTGGCAAGCGCATTAATGGCCTGGTAACGGAAGAGACAACAGCACGCGCGGTGCTTACCCTGGCCTCCTGACGGCCAGGCGCCGCGCGACCACAGCGAGGCGCATGTCATGAGTTACCTGTTAGCGTTAGATGCCGGGACCGGCAGCATTCGGGCGGTTATTTTCGATCTTAATGGCCGCCAGCTGGCGGTAGGCCAGGCCGAATGGAAACACCTGAGCGTTGATAACGTCCCCGGCTCGATGGAGTTCGACCTTACCACCAACTGGCAGCTGGCCTGCCAGTGCATTCGCCAGGCGCTCGACGCCGCCCGGCTCTCTGCCGCCGATATTCAGTCTGTCGCCTGCTGTTCGATGCGCGAAGGCATCGTTCTCTATGACCGCAACGGCGAGGCCATCTGGGCCTGCGCCAACGTCGATGCCCGCGCCAGCCGCGAAGTGGCGGAGCTTAAGGAGATCCACGACTATCGCTTCGAATCCGAGGTATACGAGGTCTCGGGACAAACCCTGGCGCTCAGCGCCATGCCGCGCCTGCTGTGGCTGGCGCACCACCGCCCCGATATCTACCGCAAAGCGGCAACCATCACCATGATCAGCGACTGGCTGGCGGCGAAGCTTTCCGGCGAGCTAGCGGTAGACCCGTCAAACGCCGGCACCACCGGCATGCTCGATCTGTTCAGCCGCGACTGGCGTCCGGCGCTGCTGGATATGGCCGGGCTGCGCGCCGATATGCTGTCGCCGGTCAAAGAGACCGGTACCCTGCTGGGCGCCGTCACCGAAGCGGCGGCGCAGCAGAGCGGCCTGCGCGCCGGGACGCCGGTGGTGATGGGCGGCGGCGACGTCCAGCTCGGCTGCCTGGGCCTTGGGGTGGTGCGCGCCGGGCAAACCGCGGTACTCGGCGGCACTTTCTGGCAGCAGGTGGTCAACCTGCCGCAGGTGCGCACCGATCCGCAGATGAATATTCGCGTTAATCCTCACGTGATTCCCGGCATGGCGCAGGCGGAATCGATCAGCTTCTTTACCGGCCTGACCATGCGCTGGTTTCGCGACGCCTTCTGCGCTGAAGAAAAACTGATTGCCGAGCGGCTCGGCGTCGATGCCTATTCGCTGCTGGAGGAGATGGCCAGCCGCGTCCCCGCCGGTTCCCACGGCGTGATGCCTATTTTTTCCGACGCAATGCACTTTAAGCAGTGGTACCACGCCGCGCCGTCGTTTATTAACCTCTCCATCGATCCGGAAAAGTGCAATAAAGCGACCCTGTTCCGCGCGCTGGAAGAGAACGCGGCGATTGTCTCCGCCTGCAACCTCGCGCAGATCTCGCAGTTCTCCGGGGTGACATTCGACAGCCTGGTGTTTGCCGGCGGCGGCTCTAAAGGCGCGCTGTGGAGCCAGATCCTCAGCGACGTCACCGGCCTGCCGGTGCGGGTGCCGGTGGTCCGCGAAGCCACCGCGCTGGGCTGCGCCATCGCCGCCGGAACCGGCGCCGGGCTGTATGACGATATGGCCAGCACCGGAGAGCGGTTAGTGAGCTGGCACCGCGAGTTCACCCCAAATCCGCAGCATCGCGAGCTGTATCAGGAGATGATGAGCAAATGGCAGACGGTATACGCCGATCAGCTTGGCCTTGTCGATAGCGGACTGACAACGTCGATGTGGCAGGCGCCGGGTCTGGAGCGCCGCCAGCGCGTTGTGTCTTCCCCCTCACCCTAACTACCGGTGCCGCTCCGCCTTTCCCCCCTCTCCCTTTGGGAGAGGGCCGGGGTGTGAGGCAACGCTTCGCCGTTCTTTGAATCCCATCACAATCACCGCACTCCCCTTTTCCCTTTTTCTCCACGATGGCTAAATTAGTAACTCATCCGACCACATAACAATAATTTTACATTGGAAGCCACTATGAGCCGCTATCCGTCGCTTTTCGCCCCGCTTGAGCTGGGCTTCACAAAGCTCAAAAACCGCGTGTTGATGGGCTCAATGCACACCGGGCTGGAAGAGCTGCCGGACGGCGCGCAGCGGCTGGCGGCCTTTTACGCCGAGCGCGCCCGTCACGGCGTGGCGCTGATCGTCACCGGCGGCATCGCTCCGGCGCCCTCTGGGGTCACCATGGCCGGCGGCGCGGTACTCAACGACGCCAGCCATCTGGCGCACCATCGTCATATTACCGACGCGGTACATCAGGAAGGCGGCAAAATCGCCCTGCAGATCCTGCACACCGGGCGCTACAGCTACCAACCCGCGCTAGTGGCCCCTTCGGCGCTACAGGCGCCGATTAACCGCTTTACACCCCATGAACTGAGCCACGATGAGATCCTGACGCTGATCGATGATTTTGCCCACTGCGCCCAGCTGGCGCGTGAAGCGGGATATGACGGCGTCGAAGTGATGGGCTCTGAGGGCTATCTGATTAACGAATTTCTCGCCGCGCGCACTAACCAGCGCGACGACCAATGGGGCGGCGATTATGCCAGGCGCATGCGTTTCGCCGTAGAGGTGGTTAAGGCGGTGCGCCAGCGCGCCGGCCACGATTTCATTATCATTTACCGTCTGTCGATGCTCGATCTGGTCAACGACGGCAGCACGCTGGCGGAAGTCACTGAACTGGCCAAAGCGATTGAAGCGGCGGGAGCGACCATCATCAACACCGGGATTGGCTGGCACGAAGCGCGCATTCCGACCATCGCCACGCCGGTACCGCGCGGAGCTTTCAGCTGGGTCACCCGCAAGCTGAAGGGCGCGGTGTCGATCCCGTTGATCACCACCAACCGCATTAACGATCCGCAGGTCGCGGAGGATATTCTCGCCCGCGGCGATGCCGATATGGTATCGATGGCCCGCCCGTTCCTTGCCGACGCCGAATTTATATCAAAAGCGCAGGACGATCGCGCCGATCAGATCAACACCTGCATCGGCTGCAATCAGGCGTGTCTCGATCGGATCTTCGTCGGCAAAGTCACCTCCTGTCTGGTCAACCCGCGCGCGTGTCATGAAACCCTGATGCCGGTCCTGCCGGCCAACGCGCCTAAACGGCTGGCGGTGGTCGGCGCCGGGCCTGCCGGTCTGGCCTTCGCCGTAAACGCTGCCGCCCGCGGTCATCACGTCACGTTGTTTGATGCGCTCCCGGAGATCGGCGGTCAGTTTAATATCGCCAAACAGATCCCCGGCAAAGAGGAGTTTCACGAGACGCTGCGTTACTACCGCACCATGCTCGATCTTCATGGTGTCGATCTACGCCTGAACACCCGCGTCACGACAGACGATCTGCTGGCGTTCGATGAGACGATCCTCGCCACCGGTATCGCCCCGCGCCTGCCGGCGATCGACGGGATCGATCATCCAAAAGTGCTGAGCTATCTTGATGTCTTGCGCGATAAAGCGCCGGTTGGCGCGAAGGTGGCGATTATCGGCTGCGGCGGCATCGGCTTCGACACCGCGATGTTTTTAAGCCAGTCGGGCGCGGCCACCAGCCAGGATATCGGCGAGTTCTGCCGCGAATGGGGTATCGATACCAGCCTGCAAACGGCGGGAGGGCTGAGTGCTGAAGGCCCGCAGCTGAGTAAAAGCCCGCGACAGATTGTGATGCTGCAGCGCAAAGCCAGCAAACCGGGCGAAGGGCTCGGCAAAACCACCGGCTGGATCCACCGCGCGACGCTGCTGGCGCGCGGGGTGAAAATGATCCCGGCGGTCAGCTATGAAAAGATCGATGATGAAGGGTTACATGTCACTATCGGCGGCGAGCGCCAGCTGTTGGCGGTCGATCAGGTGGTGATCTGCGCCGGTCAGGAGCCGCGCCGCGAGCTGGCGGATCCGCTGCGCGCGGCGGGGAAAACGGTGCATCTCATCGGCGGTTGCGACGTGGCGGCGGAGCTGGATGCGCGTCGGGCGATTGCCCAGGGCACTAAACTGGCGCTGGCGATTTAGCCCTGTCCCGGGGGCGGCGCGATGCGCCTTCCCCGGGCTACCACGATAATCCCGCACGCTAGCCCGGCTAAGGCGACAGTCGGTAGCCCGGCTAAGGCGACAGCCGCAAGCCGGGGGGAAACAACAACAAAAATCAGCGCTGCTTACGCACCTTGGTTGCTTTCAAAATGACAAACTTATTGTTCGTCGCAATCGTCGTGCAATTACCAAACGCGCGCTTCAGCTTACGGAAGTAATCGAGATGGCGGTTGCCGACGACGTACAGCTCGCCGCCGTATTTCAGGCTGCGGCGGGCATCGTTAAACATCTGCCAGGCGATATGGTCGGTAATGGCGTGCTGCTGATGGAACGGCGGATTACACAGGATCGCCGTAAAGCGGTCGGGCTCAATGCCGGAGAGCGAGTTGTTGACCATGAATTCACAGCGTGCGATATCGTCCGGCAGATTGCGCTCGACGTTCAACCGGCTGGAAGCCACCGCCATGTGCGACTCATCGGTAAACATGACCCGCGCGTTCGGGTTCTGCGCCAGCGCCTGCAGGCCAATCACCCCATTGCCGCAGCCGAGATCGGCGATCTCGCCTTCCAGATCAGACGGTAAATGCTGCAGGAAGAAACGCGCGCCGATATCCAGCCCGCTGCGGGCAAAAACGTTGGCGTGGTTATGGATGGTCCACGGCGTGCCGTCCAGCTTCCAGCTGTAGGTTTGCGGCGCATCGGCAAGCTCAGGAGCGGTGAAAACGCAGTGGATCAGACGCGCTTTTTTCCACGCCAGCGAGGTGGTGGTGGTGCCGAGGATTTTTTCAAACAGCGCCAGCGTCGAGTTGTGCACATCACGGGCTTTCGCCGCGGCGATGATGCGGGTTTCCGGCGTGACTACTTCGCGCAGGGCGCGCAGCTGCTGTTCCAGCAGCGCCAGCTGTTTTGGCACCTTAATCAGCACCAGCGCCGGCGCGGCCGGTAGCGGGCTCAGGCTATCCTGAAAGCGCACGTTCTCTTCATCGATACCGTTCATCCGCAGGTTGTGGCGGGTCGCCAGCTCGGAAATACAGGAGTCGTTGATACTGACCGGGTTGCGCTCCGCCAGCGCGCAGGCGAGCGCGCCGAAGCCGTCGTTGAAGATGAGCGTCAGGCCGTCGACGTCATTCACCTGTTGCAGCAGATATTCATCCGCCGCTTCCCATGCCTGAAGCGCTTCTTCTTCAGCGTTAGGTGGGAACCGCTCTAATGTGAATAACTCACCGTTTAACTCTGCCTGGCTCATCGCCTCTCCGCCTCCGGAATAGTAAAACCCGCGAGTTTATACGCAAATCCTGTCCAGTTGAAGAGAGATCGCTGATCATCGCCGCTCAGCGTAGATCGCCCTCGTCATCGGCTCGGAGCAGCGTTATCGACGCGCGAGCGCCGGGCATCAGCTGCTGCAGATAACCTACCAGCCGCTCTCCCGCCTCATGCAGGGCCGACAACGGCATCGCCGGCAGGCTTTCGAGAATAAACCACATCTTCTGCGCGCCGCTGTCCAGCCGGGTGCGCACGCCCTGTCGCCAGTTCCAGCGTCGGCAGGTTACGCCTATATCATCCCGCCAGATGACTTCGCCCGGCTCCGGATATTCCACTACCGGCTCTGCCGATTTTAGCGTATCGAATGGCTCATCGCCGCGGGCAATGGCCAGCCGCGGTTCGCCACGGTAGGCGGCCAGATTTTCCCCACCGACCGGGACGGCATAGCGAATGCTGATCGCGTTGTAGATATCCACCACCGGATCGATGGCCGGCAGGCTCCCCTCTTTCAGCACCCGCTTGCGCAGCGCCTGCGCCGAACAGGGGGTACGTTTCGCCTTCGCGCCGAAGGCGCTGAACGCTTCATCCCATGCAGCCAGGTGCGCTTGCGCCCAGGGCACATCATCCTGCTGCACCGCCAGGCAGGCCTCGGCCAGCGCCTGCTCCGCGACGGCGGGATCGGCCACCGGCGCGCTCTCCACCACAATACTTAATGCCCGAAAGCCCGGCGCCAGGCGGCTGACCGCAGATTCGATTGACGGCGTTACGCTACGCATTCGATAATCCTGTAATGACCAATTTGTTTCATCATAGTGACCAATGAACGTAAAAGTCAATATAACGACCGATTCAGGATCTGATGTCGACCAGGTAAGTCGCGCCGTCGCCACGCGGCTGAAGGCCTACCGTAAAGCGAAAAAAATGTCGCTGGACGAGCTGTCGCGCCGGGCCAGCATCAGCAAAGGTATGCTGGTCGAGATGGAAAAAGAGGCCGCCAATCCCAGCATTGCGATCCTCTGCAAACTCGCCGCCGCGCTGGGCGTCTCGGTGGCGGATATTGTCAATGTGTCAAGCGAACCCGCGTTGCATATTATTCCCGCCGAGCAGATCCCCACCCTCTGGCAAGGCCCGCTGGGGGGCAGCGCCAGGCTCCTCGCCGGCACCGCCGGGCCGAATATGATTGAGCTGTGGCGCTGGGAGATGCAGCCCGGCGAAGCCTTTGCCTCGCCTGGCCACCCGGCAACAACCTTCGAGCTGCTGCACGTGGAAGCCGGCGCGCTGACGCTGACGCTTGGCGAGACCTGCCGCACGGTGGCGGCCGGGGAATCGGCGGTGGCCCGCACCGAAATAGAGCACGGTTACCGCAATGAGGGTACCGCGCCGCTGGTCTTTACCATGACCGTGGCTGAACTGCCCTCCTGACAGACATAATGATAAGACGATGACAAAACTCATTTATTTACAGGGCTATCCTGAATCGCTGCTGGCGCAGGTGACCACGTTAATCGAGCAAGACCGCCTCGGCGAGGTGCTGCAAAAGCGCTATCCGCAAGGGCACGACGTTAACAGCGATAAAGCGCTGTATCAGTACACCCAGGACTTGAAAAACCGCTTTCTGCGCGGCGCGGCGCCGATCAACAAAGTGATGTATGACAGTAAGATCCACGTGCTGAACAATGCGCTCGGCCTGCATACCGCCATTTCCCGCGTGCAGGGCGGTAAGCTGAAAGCTAAAGCGGAAATTCGCGTGGCAACGGTATTTCGCGACGCGCCGGAAGCCTTTCTGCGGATGATCGTGGTTCATGAACTGGCGCATCTGAAAGAGAAGGATCACAACAAGGCTTTTTATCAGCTGTGCTGCCATATGGAGCCGCAGTACCACCAGCTGGAGTTCGACACCCGCCTGTGGCTGACGCACCTTTCGTTAAATCGTTCTGCGTAGTGACGCACTGGTTTTGTCATGACGGCATGATAGAGTGGCGGCAGGTTCCCTTTAACGGAGTTCGTCAACGTTTATGATACGTTTCGCAGTTGTTGGCACAAACTGGATCACCAAGCAGTTTGTCGATGCCGCCCATGAAACCGGCAAATATAAACTTATCGCCATCTACTCCCGCAGCCTCGAACAGGCGCAAGCCTTCGCCAAAGACTATCCGGTCGAGCATCTGTTTACCTCGCTCGATGAACTGGCACAGAGCCCTGACGTTGACGCGGTCTATATTGCCAGCCCGAACTCGCTGCACTTTCCGCAGACCCGGCTGTTCCTGAGCCATAAGAAGCACGTCATTTGCGAAAAGCCGCTGGCGTCGAACCTGCAGGAAGTCGAGGCGGCGATAGCGCTGGCGAAAGAAAATAACGTGGTGCTGTTTGAAGCCTTTAAAACCGCCAGTCTGCCTAACTTTCTCCTACTGAAAGAAACGCTCGCTAAAGTGGGCAAACTACGCAAAGCCTTCATCAACTACTGTCAGTACTCCTCACGCTATCAGCGCTACCTTGACGGCGAAAACCCCAACACCTTTAACCCGGCGTTCTCTAACGGTTCGATTATGGATATCGGCTTCTATTGCCTGGCGTCCGCTGTGGCGCTGTGGGGCGAGCCGCGGGCCGTTCTTGCCACCGCCAGCCTGCTGGACAGCGGCGTAGACGCCCAGGGCACCGTGGTGCTGAGCTATGGCGACTTCGACGTGACGCTGCATCACTCCAAAGTTAGCGATTCCGCGATCCCCAGTGAAATTCAGGGCGAAGACGGCGCGTTAGTGATCGAAAAAATCTCCGAATGTCAGAAGCTGGCGTTTGTGCCGCGCGGCGGTAAAGCCCAGGACCTGACGCAGCCCCAGCACATTAATACCATGCTGTATGAAGCGGAGACCTTTGCGCGCCTGGTGGAGACACAGGATGTGGATCACCCGGGCCTGGCGGTGAGCCGGATCACCGCCAAACTGTCCAGCGAAATTCGTCGCCAGACCGGGGTGATCTTCCCGGCCGATACGCAGCCGCTGGCGTAAAAGAGTGTAAAGGCCTGACCGGCCGCCATTGACGAAAACCGCCCTGTGACATATTTTGTTACGTGCAAAGGGGAGTAACTTCCTTGCCGGTTGATCGTCATTACGATGCGTGCAATACCGCATCCGGTCGCCGGGCAATAACCAAAGCCCATCGCGATGTACTTTGGTTGTTGTAAGTGAGACCTTGCCGGAAGGCGAGGTCTATGCATAAAAGCGCAGCGGCTGCCGTCTTCCGACGTCAGCCGTTTTGTTTTTATGTAAGGAATATCAAATGAATACTGTCGGCACGCCGTTGCTATGGGGTGGATTCGCTGTCGTTGTCGCGATCATGTTGGCAATCGACCTGCTGCTTCAGGGACGACGCGGTTCGCATAGCATGACCATGAAGCAGGCCGCTGGCTGGTCAATCCTCTGGGTCACGCTTTCTCTGCTGTTCAACGCCGCCTTCTGGTGGTATCTGGTGCAAACCCAGGGCCGGGCCGTCGCCGATCCGCAGGCCTTAGCCTTCCTCACCGGTTATCTGATTGAAAAAGCGCTGGCGGTCGATAACGTCTTCGTCTGGTTGATGCTGTTCAGCTATTTCGCCGTACCGCCTGCTCTGCAGCGCCGGGTGTTGGTGTATGGCGTACTGGGCGCGATCGTTCTGCGTACCATTATGATCTTCGCCGGCAGCTGGCTGATTTCGCAGTTCGACTGGCTGCTGTACGTCTTTGGCGCCTTCCTGCTGTTTACCGGCGTGAAGATGGCGCTGGCGAAAGAGGACGACTCCGGCATCGGCGATAAACCGCTGGTGCGCTGGATCCGCAGCCATCTGCGGATGACCGATAAAATCGAGAGCGAGCGCTTCTTCACCCGTAAAAACGGGGTGCTGTTCGCCACCCCGCTGCTGCTGGTGCTGATTCTGGTGGAACTGAGCGACGTGATTTTCGCCGTCGACAGTATCCCGGCAATCTTCGCGGTCACCACCGATCCGTTTATCGTGCTGACCTCGAACCTGTTCGCCATCCTCGGCCTGCGCGCCATGTACTTCCTGCTGGCGGGGGTCGCTGAGCGCTTCTCGATGCTCAAATACGGTCTGTCGGTGATTCTGGTGTTTATTGGCGTGAAGATGCTGATCGTCGACTTCTACCATATCCCGGTTGCCATCTCGCTGGGCGTGGTGGGCGGCATCCTGGCCGTCACGCTGCTGATTAACGCCTGGGTCAACAGGCAGCACGACAAGCAGCGCAAACTGCCAGAGTAATCTGCTACCGCGCCGTCGGCCCTCGCTGGCGGCGCGGTAATCAGCTATAGCAGACGTTCTCGTAACGAGAATACCTGCTCATGTCACAATTATGTTACTACGCAGTTAAAAAATAAGATCCATATTAAAATCACAGTATTTTACGCTTCCCGCCAGTCTTTCTTTCCGTATACTCGACTATGCAAACATCTACTTACATCCTGACATAAACGTAAAAAATAATACGTGGCTGGGATGGCTTGCTACATCACTGGAAGGAATGAATTATGACAACACGCACTCCCTCATCAGGGTGGCTCTCCCGCCTGGCGCAAGGCAGCCTGGTGAAACAAATTTTAATCGGCCTGGTGCTTGGCGTACTGTTGGCGCTGGTCTCTAAGCCTGCGGCTATCGCCGTCGGTCTGCTGGGGACCCTGTTCGTCGGCGCGTTAAAAGCGGTAGCGCCGGTGCTGGTATTGATGCTTGTCATGGCCTCGATCGCCAACCATCAGCACGGACAAAAAACCAGTATACGCCCCATTCTGTTTCTCTATCTGCTGGGCACCTTTAGCGCGGCGCTGACCGCGGTGTTGTTCAGTTTTCTCTTTCCCTCGACCCTGCACTTAACCACCGCCGCCGACAGCATCACGCCGCCGTCGGGGATTGTTGAGGTGCTGCGCGGCCTGCTGATGAGCATGGTGTCCAACCCGATCGACGCTCTGCTGAACGCCAACTATATCGGCATTCTGGTGTGGGCGGTGGGGCTTGGCTTCGCCCTGCGTCATGGTAACGACACCACCAAAAACCTGATCAACGACGTCTCCCACGCGGTGACCTTTATCGTTAAAGTGGTGATCCGCTTTGCGCCGCTGGGGATCTTCGGCCTGGTATCTTCCACCCTGGCGACCACCGGTTTCGAGACCCTGTGGGGCTATGCCCAGCTGCTGCTGGTGCTGGTGGGCTGTATGCTGCTGGTAGCGCTGGTGATTAACCCGCTGCTGGTGTTCTGGAAGATCCGCCGCAACCCCTATCCGCTGGTGCTCACCTGCCTGCGCGAAAGCGGCGTTTACGCGTTCTTCACCCGCAGCTCCGCCGCCAACATTCCAGTGAATATGGCGCTGTGCGAGAAGCTGAATCTGGATCGCGACACCTATTCGGTCTCTATTCCACTGGGGGCGACCATCAATATGGCTGGCGCGGCAATCACCATCACCGTGCTGACGCTGGCGGCGGTGCATACGCTGAATATTCCGGTGGATCTGCCGACGGCGCTGCTGCTGAGCGTGGTCGCTTCGCTGTGCGCCTGCGGCGCCTCCGGCGTGGCGGGCGGCTCGCTGCTGCTGATCCCGCTGGCCTGTAATATGTTTGGGATCCCGAACGATGTGGCGATGCAAGTGGTTGCCGTTGGCTTTATTATCGGCGTGCTGCAGGACTCCTGCGAAACCGCGCTGAACTCCTCCACCGACGCCCTGTTTACCGCCGCGGCCTGCATGGCGGAAGACGACCAGCTGGCGAAAAACGCCCTGCGCGGATAACGCCTTTCCCCTCCGCTATCGGGCGGAGGGGCTCTCTTCCTGTACTGCGTTTTCAACCTTAAACGGATCGATACCGCGCTTTTGCATCCGGCGGAAGCGAATGATATTCAGCCCGTTGACGATCAGGAAACTGCCTTCTATCAGCGTCCCGCCAATGGAACCCAACCACAGATTATGCGTGACCCAGCAGGCGGTGGAGCACCACATCACGCAGCGGACGGTTAGCCCTTTACAGCGAAACAGCGCCCAGGTGCTGGCGACGGTGCCAATGATCGGCAGCAGCTCCATGGCATGCTGCAGTTTACCCAGGCCTAGAATCAACGTCAGGAGGATAAAGACTGTCATCACCCACAGGCTACGGGTGCGTAAGGAAATGACCGTGCGAAGCGCATTGAGCCCGGCGCTCATTCCAGCCGGCCCGGCGCCCATCAGGAAAAAATGAACGCCGATAATAGCGCTATAGACCGCCAGCTGTAGCCTGAAACGGCGTTCATCGCGGTTGATAAAGGTGGTAATGCCGATAAGAAAGGCGATGACGCCGACCCCCTGGGCCAGCCAATACGCGGTCATGTAAGCTCCCTGACTGAAAAAAACAAACGGCGCTTCACTGGCTGAAACGCCGCTGTTACGAGCCCGATAGCGCTACGCTATCAGGCCGATACACAAACCAAGCCTCTGGGCGCCAACGCAAATACGCCTTTACAGGGTAACACCGCTTTTAAAGATGGCCAGCTCGCGGAAGTCATTCTGCTCATTACAGGTCGGTTTACCGTTGGCGAAGGCTACAATGGCATCCACAAACTCTTCCAGCAGCTGCGGCATCGTTTTGCCGTGGAGCAGCTGCCCGGCATCAAAGTCGATCCAGTGCTTTTTCTTCGCCGCCAGCTCGCTGTTGGTGGCGATCTTCACCGTTGGCACAAAGCCGCCGTACGGCGTGCCGCGACCGGTGCTGAACAGCACCATATGGCAGCCGGCGCCGGCCAGCGCGCTGGTGGCGACCGCGTCGTTGCCCGGCGCGCTCAGTAAATTCAGACCATGAACCTTCAGGCGCTCGCCGTAGCGCAGAACATCCACCACCTGGCTGGAGCCCGCTTTCTGAGTACAGCCCAGCGACTTATCTTCGAGGGTAGTGATCCCTCCGGCCTTATTACCCGGCGAGGGGTTTTCGTAAATAGGCTGGTCGTGAGCAATAAAGTACTGCTTAAAGTCATTGACCATGGTCACCAGCTTGTCGAAGGTCGCTTCGTCGCGGCAGTGGCTCATCAGCAACTGTTCAGCGCCGAACATCTCCGGCACTTCGGTCAGCACGGTAGTGCCGCCGTTGGCGATCACATAGTCTGAGAAGCGGCCCAGCATCGGATTAGCGGTAATGCCCGACAGGCCGTCCGATCCCCCGCACTCGAGGCCAAACTTCAGCTCGCTGAGCTTGCCCGGCTGGCGTTTATCCTGACGCATCACTTCATACAGCTGATGCAGATGCTCAACCCCCGCCTCCACTTCATCGTCCTGATGCTGGCAAACCATAAAGTGCACGCGCTGCGGGTCAAACTCGCCCAGCGTCTCGCGAAAGGCCTCCACCTGGTTGTTTTCACAGCCAAGGCCAACCACCAGCACCGCCCCGGCGTTCGGGTGACGAACCATATTTTGCAGCATGGTGCGAGTGTTGATATGGTCGTCCCCAAGCTGCGAGCAGCCATAGGTGTGGCTGAAGAGATGTACCCCATCGATATCCTCAGCGCCATACGTCTCTTTCAGGAAACGGTTCTGCATTTGTCTGGCCATCGCGTTGACGCAGCCGACGGTCGGCAGGATCCACAGCTCATTGCGCACGCCGACGTCACCGTTGGCGCGACGATAAATCTGCACTTCGCGATCCGCAGGCTGTGGCGGTTGGGCAACCAGGTCCGGTTGATAGCGATACGCGTCAAGGTCGCTGAGATTGGTGCGCGTATTGTGCGCATGAACATGCTCTCCCGGCGCGATATCCGCCAGCGCATGGCCAATCGGCAACCCGTACTTAACGACGTTTTCCCCTTTCGCGATAGCGCGCAGTGCAAACTTGTGGCCGCGAACGATATCCTGGCCGAGGGTGACCGAGTCATTATCAATCGTCACCACGCTACCGGCAGCGATATCCGTCAGCGCGACCGCGACGTTATCCTGCGAATGGATTTTGATGTATTGCATATCAACCGACCTCTGGCCTTAGTTCAGTTCAATGGCGAAATAGTCACGCGCATTGTTAAAGCAAATGTTTTTCACCATCTCGCCCAGCAGCGCGATATCCGCAGGCGCTTCGCCGGCAGCCACCCAACGGCCGATCATCTGGCAGAGAATGCGGCGGAAGTATTCGTGGCGCGTGTAGGAGAGGAAGCTGCGACTGTCGGTCAACATCCCGACGAAGCGGCTCAGCAGCCCGAGCTGCGCCAGCTGGGTCATCTGCCGCTCCATACCGTCTTTCTGATCGTTGAACCACCAGCCGGAGCCGAACTGCATCTTGCCTGGCATGCCTTCACCCTGGAAGTTACCGATCATGGTGCCCAGCACTTCGTTATCACGCGGGTTCAGGCAGTAGAGAATCGTTTTCGGCAGCAGGTTTTCTTCGTTCTGCTTGCTCAGCAGCTTAGACAGCTCTTCCGCCATCGGACGATCGTTGATCGAGTCGAAGCCGACGTCTGGCCCTAACAGTTTGAACTGACGGAGGTTGTTGTTACGCAGCGCGCCAATGTGGTACTGCTGGACCCAGCCGCGACGGGCATACTCTGCGCCGAGGAACACCAGCACCGCGGTTTTGAACTGCGCCACTTCGTGTTCGCTAAGGGTCTCGCCAGCCAGGCGGCGCGCCAGAATGTCATCCAGCTCGGCGTCGATCGCTTCGGCAAACAGCACCACGTCGAGCGCATGATCGGAGACTTTGCAGCCGTGTGCGGCAAAATGATCCAGACGTTTGGTCAGGGCGCTTTGCAGGTCAGCGAAGCGGCGAATATCGGTATCGGATACCTCGCCCAGCTTAGCCATATAATCATTGAAGGTCGCCAACTCGATGTTGAACGCTTTATCCGGGCGCCAGCTCGGCAGCACTTTGATGTCAAAGGAGTTGTCTTTGGCGACAGCCGCGTGGTGCTCAAGAGAATCAATCGGATCGTCGGTGGTACCGACCATCTTCACATTCATCTGCTTCATGATTCCGCGGGCGGAGAAGGCATCCTGAGCCAGCAAATCATTACACTGGTCCCAGATCTCATCGGCGGTGGATGGCGACAACAGCTTACCTGTAATACCAAAAGGTCGACGCAGCTCTAAATGGGTCCAGTGGTATAACGGGTTGCCAATAGTGTGCGGAACCGTGGCCGCCCAGGCGTCAAATTTCTCGCGATCGGACGCATCACCGGTACACAGACGCTCCGGCACGCCGTTAGTGCGCATTGCGCGCCATTTATAGTGATCGCCTTTCAGCCAGATGTCATACAGGTTTTTAAAGCGATAGTTTTCGGCAACCTGCTGCGGCGGAAGGTGGCAGTGGTAGTCGAAAATCGGCTGATCTTTGGCGTAATCATGGTACAGACGGCGGGCAAACTCGGTATCAAGTAGAAAATCTTCAGTCATAAACGATGTCATTCGCGTGTCCTCTTCGCTCCAGTGCGGGAGCCTTTCAGATGATTGACTACAATGCTGACAAAGTTATCACACCAATTTCTACAGACCGAACTGTTTTTCGTGAGTTAGATCAATAAACGTCGATAAAAAAATGACCGCCCTGGAGCAAAACACCTCGCCAGAGCGCGCCATCTCTGGCTTTCCAGGCAAGGGATAAAGACCACACTAACTTTCCCACTTTTGTGACAGCTCTCAACTTTTAAAGTTGTATGACAAGTTATCTTTCTGCCGTCGCAACATATAAACCGACGGAATGCATTACCGGTGCTTATGGCATCGGCTTATACGGAATGGATACCGACTTTCAACATAACAACTGATGGTAAGGTTCAGGCCAGAGGGGACTACCCTCCTGAATCCTCCGTTTCGCTTTCCCGGCCGCTTATTGCGCTCGGTAAAGGCCGCACCTGATGCGGAAAGATAACAGACGATGAGGTTTACATGCGTAAAATTAAAGGGTTACGTTGGTACATGATCGCGCTGGTGACGCTGGGCACCGTGCTGGGCTACCTGACCCGTAACACCGTAGCGGCGGCCGCGCCGACGCTGATGGAAGAGTTACACATTTCGACCCAACAGTACTCCTATATCATTGCAGCCTATTCCGCTGCCTATACCGTTATGCAGCCCGTCGCGGGGTATGTCCTTGATATTCTGGGGACCAAAATTGGCTATGCCTTCTTCGCCATCGCCTGGGCGGTATTCTGCGGCTCAACGGCGCTGGCCGGCAGCTGGGGTGGACTGGCGCTGGCCCGTGGCGCAGTCGGCGCAGCGGAAGCCGCAATGATCCCCGCCGGCCTGAAGGCCAGCTCAGAGTGGTTCCCGGCAAAAGAGCGCTCTATCGCGGTGGGCTACTTCAACGTGGGTTCCTCTATTGGCGCCATGATCGCGCCGCCGTTGGTGGTATGGGCGATTGTCATGCACAGCTGGCAGATGGCGTTCATCATCTCCGGGGTATTGAGCTTCGCCTGGGCTATCGCCTGGCTTATCTTCTACAAACACCCGCGCGACCAGAAAAAAATTATCTGACGAAGAACGTGACTACATCATTGGCGGTCAGGAGTCTCAGCATCAGACCAATAACGCGAAGAAAATGTCACCGTGGCAAATCCTGCGCAACCGTCAGTTCTGGGGTATCGCCCTGCCGCGCTTCCTCGCCGAGCCGGCCTGGGGGACCTTTAACGCCTGGATCCCGTTGTTCATGTTCAAAGTTTACGGTTTTAACCTGAAAGAGATCGCCATGTTCGCCTGGATGCCGATGCTGTTCGCCGACCTCGGCTGCATCGTCGGCGGATATCTGCCGCCGCTGTTCCAGCGCTGGTTTGGCGTCAACCTGATCGTGTCGCGTAAAATGGTGGTCACCATGGGCGCCCTGCTAATGATTGGCCCGGGGATGATCGGCCTGTTCACCAGCCCGTACGTGGCGATTGCCCTGCTGTGCATCGGCGGGTTCGCTCACCAGGCACTGTCCGGGGCGCTGATTACCCTCTCTTCCGACGTCTTTGGCCGTAACGAAGTCGCTACCGCCAACGGTCTGACCGGGATGGCCGCCTGGCTGGCGAGCACCATGTTCGCCCTGGTTGTCGGCGCGCTGGCAGACACCATCGGCTTTAGCCCGCTGTTTGCGGTACTGGCCGTCTTTGACCTGCTGGGCGCGCTGGTTATCTGGACGGTGCTGAAAAACAAACCGGCTGACGATGACTCGACGCCGCTTAGCAGCCGCAAACCGGTCACGCAGAGTTAGATCGAATGGCAAGGTAATCGCCGATCAAGCCGCCTTCTCAGGCGGCTTTTTCATGCCTGCCAGTGGTGGAAAGCGCGTAAAAGTGGTATAACAAATCGAATATTGTCGCCATCTTCCGGGAGCGAATATGGAAATCATTGAACCACGCCGTCTATATCAGCAGCTTGCCGCTGAGCTGAAGACGCGCATCGAACAAGGTGTCTACCTTGTAGGGGATAAGCTGCCCGCCGAGCGCTTCATCGCCGATGAAAAAAACGTCAGCCGCACCGTGGTTCGTGAAGCCATTATCATGCTGGAAGTGGAAGGGTATGTCGAAGTCCGCAAAGGGTCGGGTATCCACGTTATCTCCAACCATCCGAAATACCAGCAGGTGGCCGATGAAAGTCTTGAGTTCGCCAACTATGGCCCCTTTGAACTGCTGCAGGCGCGGCAGCTAATTGAAAGCAATATTGCCGAATTCGCGGCGACTCAGGTGACCAAACAGGACATCATGAAGCTGATGGAGATTCAGGAGAAAGCGCGTAACGAGAAATGTTTCCGCGACTCCGAGTGGGACCTGCAGTTTCACGTCCAGGTGGCGCTGGCGACGCAGAACAGCGCGCTGGCGGCGATCGTGGAAAAGATGTGGACCCAGCGCGTGCATAACCCCTACTGGAAAAAGCTGCATGAGCATATCGACCTGCGTACGGTCGATAACTGGTGCGACGACCACGATCAGATCCTGAAAGCTCTGCTGCGAAAAGATCCCAACGCCGCCAAGCTGGCGATGTGGCAGCATCTGGAAAATACCAAGCAAATGTTGTTCAACGAAACCAGCGATGACTTTGAATTTAATGCCGATCGCTACTTATTTGCCGAAAACCCAGTCGTTCATCTCGATACCGCAGTCAACGGCGCGAAATAAGGCCTTATCCCTCCGGCGCGCCCCCCTGCGCGCCTGTCTGACAGTGAGGCTGGAGTAAGCAAGTCATATATAGTGTCAGCCTGTGTAAATCCTCTCGCCTCCCATCTCCGCAATCAGCAAAATCAACGAGCAACACCTTGCAATTTCTCTGACGGAAAGTCAGGTGATTTGTTACAATTAGATGCATTTTGTCGTTCTGGGGGTAGGTATTTACTTACTTCAGTCTTATACAGGGAAGCGTTCAGAGCGCCTAAGCAGCGACCATAATCTCATAAAAATCTTGTCGCCCTATATGCCGCGCGCTCAGACGTGCCGTTAACCGATGTACCAGGAATCGTGAATGGAACTATTTACCCAGTTATTGAATGCCTTGTGGGCTCAGGATTACGAAACGCTCGCGAATCCCTCCATGATAGGCATGCTGTATTTTGTCTTGTTTATGATTTTGTTCCTTGAGAACGGGTTATTGCCTGCCGCGTTTTTACCGGGGGATAGTCTGCTCGTGCTCGTGGGCGTGCTGATCGCCAAAGGGGCGATGGGTTTTCCGGAAACCTTGCTGCTGCTCACCGCCGCCGCCAGCCTCGGCTGCTGGCTAAGCTATATTCAGGGGCGTTGGCTGGGTAATACGCGGATCGTGCAAAACTGGCTGTCACACCTGCCTTCGCACTATCACCAGCGTGCGCATCACTTGTTTCATAAGCATGGGCTCTCCGCGCTGCTGATCGGCCGCTTTATCGCCTTCGTACGCACGCTGCTGCCCACCATCGCCGGGCTTTCCGGCCTTAATAACGCCCGTTTTCAGTTTTTCAACTGGATGAGCGGCCTGCTGTGGGTGCTCATCCTGACCTCGCTTGGCTATCTGCTGGGTAAAACCCCGGTATTCCTCAAGTATGAAGATCAGCTGATGTCCTGCCTGATGCTCCTGCCGGTTGCCCTGTTGGTCTTCGGACTGATCGGCTCGCTGGTGGTACTGTGGAAGAAAAAATACAGAAGCCGGGGCTAATGATGGTCATGAAACGCCCTTCCCTGCGCCAGTTCAGCTGGCTGCTGGGTGGTTCTCTTCTGCTCGGCGCCCTGTTCTGGCTTTGGCTGGCGGTGCAGCAGCAGGAGGCCACGCTGGCGATACGCCCGGTTGGCCAGGGTATCGGAATGCCGGACGGTTTCTCCGTCTGGCATCATCTCGATGCCAACGGCATCCGCTTTAAAAGCATCACGCCACAGAAGGATGGTCTGCTGATTAAGTTCGATTCCACCGCCCAGAGCGCGGCGGCGAAAGAAGTTCTCGGCCGCGCTCTGCCACATGGTTATATTATTGCCCTGCTGGAGGACGATAACTCACCCACCGCCTGGCTATCCCGCCTGCGCGACGCGCCGCATCGCCTCGGGTAAGCTGCCGCCAGACTGCGTTTTTAACCCAGTCTGGTGGTTTCCCGCATTTGTTACTATGCTTAAACCTGCGGGAATCAACGCATTCACGTTCACCAACGGGAACGGGTATATCCTCCGGGTATCCCCTCAGACAATGGAAGGTACTATCCATGAAACACCGCATCGCTCTGCTTCTGGTCCTGACTTCACTTAGCGCCAGCGCCCTAGCCGCCTCTCCCTGCCAGGAAAAAGAGCAGGATATTCAACGAGAGATCAGCTACGCCGAAAAGCATCATAATCAAAGTCGCATTGATGGGCTAAATACCGCGCTACGTCAGGTTCGGGAAAACTGTAGCGACAGTAAACTTAAAGCCGATCATCAGCAAAAAATTGCCAAACAGCGGGAAGAGATCGCTGAACGTCAGCGCGATCTGCAGGAAGCCCGGAAGAAAGGCGATGCGGACAAAATTAACAAACGCCAGCATAAACTCAATGAAGCGCAACAGGAGTTAAAAACGCTGGAGTCTCGGGATTACTAATCACCATTAACTTTCGCAACACGGACCACGCTACAGGAGAACGACATGGCTAAAGAGAATGTGACTGACGACCTTCGTGCAGAACTGAAAACGCTGGCGGATACCCTGGAGGAAGTACTAAATTCCTCGGCGGACAAGTCGAAAGAAGAGATGGGTAAACTGCGCAGTAAAGCCGAGAGCGCGCTGAAAGAGAGCCGCGCTCGTTTGGGTGAAACCAGCGAAGCGATTCTTCGTCAAACTCGTGAGACCGCCGCGCGAGCGGATGATTATGTTCGCGAAAATCCGTGGACTGGGGTAGGAATTGGCGCCGCCGTCGGGCTGGTGCTGGGTGTCCTGCTGTCGCGTCGCTGATTATGGCGAATACTCAACACACGCAGGGACCGGGTCAGCGCGTTTTCTCCATTGGTCAGCGCATCGTCACGCTGCTGGTCGAAATGGTGGAAACGCGGCTGCGTCTGGTCGTCGTGGAGCTGGAGGAGGAGAAAGCCAACCTCTTCCAGTTGCTGATCATGACCGGACTGACGCTGCTGTTTGCCGCGTTTGGCCTCATGAGTCTGCTGGTGCTGGTTATCTGGGCCGTTGACGCTCAGTACCGCCTGCACGTGATGATCGCCACCACCGTTGTGCTGCTCCTCGCCGCCGCGATCGTGGGTATCCTAACCCTACGTAAGGCGCGCCGCTCCATGCTGCTGCGTCTAACGCGTAAAGAGCTGGAGAACGACCGTGCCCTTCTGGAGGAGGATAAATCGTGAATGGCCGACAGGAGCGTGAACGGCAAAAGACGCAGCTGCTGCGCCAGATCCAGCAGCAACGGCTGGAGCTCAGCGCCTGCCGCCGTCACTGGCACGAGGCGACTGCGCCCCTCGACCGCGGCTGGCATACGCTGCTGAGTTTACGTTCGTGGCTGATGGTTGGCAGCGGTCTGATGGCCGTATGGTCCGTACGACATCCGCATTTTTTAATGCGCTGGACCAAACGCGGACTCGGACTGTGGAGCACCTGGCGCCTGGTGCGCGGGATCCTGCGCCAGTCGGCAGTTCGCTAACGGCCCTGAGCGTGGGCGCTTTCCCTGGCGCCCACGCTCTGCCATTTCCCTGTCCCTTACTGCACGCTGTTCGCAGCAACATGCGCCTTTTCCGTAGCGCGCCCTTCTCTACGACGCCCTTTACCTTACGCCATACCAGGTCCGGTGGTGGCCCATCGCGTTCGGTACTCTTTCGCCTCCGCGTACTGATTGCTCAGAAACTTTGAAATAGATCTACAGTTTTCCTTGCTAACAATTCCCTCTCCGCCTCGCTACTATCCTCTCCATCGACAGCAACACCGCGTAACTACGCGGGATTGCACTAAAAAACAAAACCGCCGCCCTTTGGGTTTTCTGGAGTAACAAATGAAAAAATTAGAAGATGTTGGTGTATTGGTAGCGCGTATTCTGATGCCGATTCTGTTTATCACTGCAGGATGGGGCAAAATCACCGGTTATGCGGGAACCCAGCAGTATATGGAAGCCATGGGCGTCCCGGGCGCGCTGCTGCCGCTGACCATCCTCCTTGAGTTCGGCGGCGGTCTGGCGATTCTGTTCGGTTTCCTGACCCGGACCACCGCGCTGTTCACTGCGGGCTTTACGCTGCTGACCGCGTTCCTGTTCCATAGCAACTTTGCGGAAGGCGTGAACTCCCTGATGTTCATGAAAAACCTGACCATTGCGGGCGGTTACCTGCTGCTGGCCATTACCGGACCGGGCGCCTTCAGTATTGACCGTGTACTGAATAAGAAATGGTAAGCGCACTATACTGAATGAATGAAAAAAGCGAGGAGACCACTCCTCGCTTTTGCTATCTGTAGTCTGAAGGAGGAGCAAAGATGGGACAATTAGTCGACGGCGTCTGGCAGGATACCTGGTATGACACAAAATCCACCGGTGGGCGTTTTAAACGTTCCGTTTCCGCCTTCCGTAACTGGCTGACCGCCGACGGCGCGGCTGGCCCCAGCGGTGAAGGCGGTTTTGCAGCGGAAAAGGATCGCTATCATTTGTATGTTTCTCTCGCCTGCCCGTGGGCGCATCGCACGTTAATTATGCGTAAATTAAAAGGTCTGGAGCCTTTTCTCCCCGTATCCGTGGTCAATCCGCTGATGCTGGAAAACGGCTGGACCTTTGACGATAGCTTCCCGGAAGCCACCGGCGATACTCTCTACCAGCATGACTTTCTCTATCAGCTGTATCTGCACGCCGACCCGCACTACACCGGACGCGTGACCGTGCCGGTGCTGTGGGATAAAAAACAGCAGACCATCGTCAGCAATGAGTCGGCAGAAATCATCCGCATGTTCAATACCGCCTTCGATGGCCTTGGCGCCCGGGCCGGGGATTACTACCCGCCAGCGCTGCGGGAACAAATCGATGAGCTGAACGGCTGGATCTATGACAACGTCAACAACGGCGTGTATAAAGCCGGCTTTGCCACCAGCCAGCAAGCTTACGACGAAGCGGTGGATGCGGTCTTTACCTCGCTGGAGCGGCTGGAGCAGATCCTCGGCCAGCATCGCTATCTGACGGGCAATCAGCTAACGGAAGCCGACATTCGCCTCTGGACCACGCTGGTACGCTTCGACCCGGTATATGTGACCCATTTTAAATGCGATAAACGGCGCATCAGTGATTACCTCAATCTGTACGGTTTCCTGCGCGACATCTACCAGATGCCGGGTATCGCCGAGACGGTGAGTTTTCCGCATATCCGTCACCACTATTACCGCAGCCATAAAACCATTAACCCTACCGGTATTATTTCCATTGGGCCGCAGCAGGATCTCAACGAACCGCACGGTCGCGATCAGCGCTTCCGTTGATCTGTCGGGCGCCAGTGATGGCGCCCAATAATTCAGAAAACAGATATTTACCCACCATTCATTCACGTCTATTCTTATTGCGATCGCTTAAAAAACAAGTGATTGACGGTTAATTGAGGCGTAGAAATGGACTGGTATCTCAAGGTATTAAAAAACTATATAGGATTTGGCGGCCGTGCGCGGCGCAAAGAGTACTGGATGTTTATTCTGGTCAACCTCATCCTGACCGGCGTATTGAGCATCATCGATAAAATGCTGGGCTGGCAGCGGGCTGGCGGCGAAGGCATTCTGACCACTATCTATGGCGTACTGGTCTTTTTACCGTGGTGGGCGGTGCAATTTCGCCGTCTGCATGACACCGATCGTTCGGCCTGGTGGCTATTGCTGCTGTTGATCCCGGTCATTGGCTGGCTGGTGATCCTGATCTTTAACTGCCAGCGCGGCACCGAAGGCAATAATCGCTTCGGGCCCGATCCGAAACCCTTTTCCTACTAATCTTCCTGCTCCTCCCGCTAGCGGGAGGAGCGTCTTCATCACTATCTGCCGGCAAACAGCTTGGGGATCTCACGCAGACACCAGGACTTCGCTTCGCCCATACTGTCCCGTCGCCAGGCCATGATAATGTCAATTTCATTGGTGTATTCCGGGCTGACGACCCGCAGGCGACCTTCGGCAATATCCTTCTCCACCAGCGGATAGGGCATAGTCGCCACGCCCAGTCCGGCCAGTAGCGCCTGACGTTTATCTTCTATCGTACTCACCGTTAAACGCGGCTGTTTATCCAGCAGTTGAACGGTGAGAACGGGCCGCTCGCGCGCGGTATCCGCCACCGCGACGCCGCGGTATTTCACGCGGGTAACCTCAGAGAGCGGCTCCGGCTCCTGATGGATCGGGTGATCCGGCGCCGCGACGTACACGCTGAGCACCGAATAGAGTTTGCGCGAGTTAATCTCCGAGGAGGAACGAAAATGCATATCCGGCGCGACAACAATATCTGCCCGCCCCTGCTCCAGACGCTCCCAGGCGCCGGCCAGCACCTCGGTGATAATCGATAACTGCGTATTAGATTTGGTCGCCAGTTTTTCAATTAGCGGAAACAGATCCGGGGTGGGCACCAGCGCTTCGGTAACGATCGTCAGGTGGGTTTCCCAACCACGCGACAGGGCTTCAGCATCGGTGGTGAGTTTATCCGCCGCTTCAAGCAGCACGCGCCCGCGCTCCAGCAGCATTCTTCCAACGTTAGTGAACTTCGTGCGATGACCTGAGCGGTCAAACAGCACCACGTCCAGTTCCTCCTCCAGTTTTTGCATGGTGTAGCTCAGGGCGGAAGGCACGCGTCCCAGCTCATCAGCCGCGGCAGCGAAGCTTCCGCGCCGGTCGATCGCATCCATCACGCGTAACGCTTCCAGCGTTAATGCTCTCTCTTTGGCCATCGCTTTCTCATTCAGGAAATTTGAACATACCGGGCAGAATATCTGGCTAACAATACAGCGTCCATACCTTTACCATTGATTTAGTGTAAAGAGAGGTCAAGAACATGATTACTACCCGAACAGCCAAACAATGCGGACAAGCAGACTTCGGCTGGCTGCAGGCCCGCTACACCTTCTCCTTTGGCCACTACTTCGACCCGAAATTACTGGGCTTCGCATCCTTGCGCGTCCTCAACCAGGAAGTGCTGGCGCCCGGCGCTTCCTTCCAGGCCAGAACGTACCCAAAAGTCGATATCCTGAACCTGATTCTGGAAGGCGAAGCGGAGTATCGCGACAGCGACGGCAACCACGTGCAGGCCAAAGCCGGTGAAGCGCTGCTGATCGCCACCCAGCCTGGCGTGAGCTATAGCGAGCATAATCTGAGTAAAGAGCAGTCGTTAACGCGAATGCAACTTTGGCTTGATGCCTGCCCGCAGCGGGAAAACCCGCTGCAGCAGAAAATCAATATCGCAGACGCGACGCTGCAGCTGCTGGCCTCTCCGGAGGGCGGGGATAACAGCCTCCAGCTTCGCCAACAGGCCTGGGTCTACCATATCGCGCTGGAGAAAGGTGAGCAGATCAACGTGCAATTACATGGTCCACGCGCCTACCTGCAGTCGATTCACGGCTCCGTCCATGCCGTCGCACAGGAACAGCAAAAGCAGGCTCTCACCTGCGGTGACGGCGCATTTATTCGTGACGAAGCTAACATTACCCTCGTCGCCGATACGCCGCTGCGCGCTTTGCTGATAGATTTACCGGTGTAACAACGGAAGTGATGGAGTCTGTCAGTGAGTAAGAAGAAAAACAGAAAAAAGGCGTCACCAACGCCGTTAGCTCCGGTGCAACCGCAAGTCGCCGGGGCCGCCAGCTTTGGTTATGATGAGATGCTTAGCGAACTGGAAGCCATTGTTGCCGAAGCGGAGATCCGCCTGCGGGATGAAGAAAGTCTCGCCTGAACCTGCAGTATGGATTATTCGGCTATCCTTGATGACTTCCCACTTATATCGGCCCCGAAAGGGGCCGATGGCATTATTCACTCAGCGCGTCGGCAAGATCTTTTTTCACCTGGGTACGCTGCTCGGGTGTCAGTACCTGATTCACATCAAAATAGTACTTCACGCGATAATAACGTACCTGTTGATCAATTTTACTGAAAGCCGCCAGCTGATCCTTCACCGCTTTCTCATTCCATTTACCGGAATCAATCACGTTAATCAGCGCGCCATCTTTAATGTCTTGCTGTGAAATCTGCTGCACATTATTTTCTAGCTGCTGATGCAGGCTTTTAATTTTCGCCACCTGATCGCTGGTGAGTTTTAAGTGCTGGACAATAGGATCCTGCGCTGGCGCTGGCGCCGCCTGCACGTCCGCGGCCTGTGCCGTCAGAGAGAAACCGCTGGTCAGAAGGGTGGCGAACGCAATACGGGTTATTAATTTCATTGTCTTATCCTGATGTGAAATTGCCAGAAATAGCGGTTTATTATTTTACAGCCGGGAGTAAATAATTGTAAAAAATAATAGCTAAAGATTATTTTCATTCGTGATAAGAATAAAAACACCAAACACATTGATTACATGAATGAGGTCACTATGTTAATTCGTACAATCCATACAACAACATTAACTCATCACCTTCAATTAAAGAAGCAGATCAAATAGTTGACAGTGGTGACTTTTTCTTTAATTTAATCAGCGCACATCACGTTATCCAGTGAATCAGGGATATCATTAAAAAAATAAATAAGGAGATAGGTATGTTATTACGCTTTCGTGTATTACCGTTGGTATTTTTCATATCGTTGTTAAGCGGCTGCGGCCTGGCCTCTAAAGCCTTTTATTCCGCAGGCGATAAATTATTTCAGCCGGGAGATGACGCCGTCGCTTCGATGCAAACGTATTCCGTCGCGCAGTTTCTGCAGCCGTTTACTCTCAATCCGGCGAAGGCCAGCAGCGATTATCTGGGTAAATGGGTTAAGGTGCGCGGCGTGATTGTCGACATTCGCAGAATGAGCGGCATCGCCGGCAGCTACTATTTATCGTGACCATGCGCGATGAGCAGAATAAAACGGATAACGTCTGACCTTTAATTTTGGGATCGCATAACAGCGCAGACGTCGAGTCTTTAAGCAAACGGCAGCATCGCCACGATTATCGGCCAGGTTCATCAGGTGCAAGATTCTACGGTACCGACGCTACAGAATCCTAAGGTGGTTAAATAACGCTAGCTGACCGCTACGCCGCGCGTTTTTGGTATAGCGTCGTGGACAGTC